>ULSP01012382.1_pt1 | contig 15564 bp, 15 predicted proteins | sample 1956811 | NCBI WGS metagenome assembly ULSP01 (sample SAMEA4835711, study PRJEB28245) | human gut metagenome | biome: gut microbiome; material: fecal sample | place: Denmark | collected 2008
TGGCGACCTCGTGACCATCACGGGAAGCACCTATTATGGTGGCAAATCCATTCCCGGCTGGGTGAAGAGGCTCCGCTGGTATGTCTGTGAGGTCAGCGGCGACCGTGCGGTCATCAACAAGGATGAGTCCGGCAGGTATGCCATCATGTCGCCGGTCAAGACCTCGGCACTTACCGTGGCTGGCACGAAACCCGCCGAGAACTATCGCATTCATACCGTAACGCACGGAGATACCCTCTGGGCAATCGCCAAGAAGTATCTCGGCAACGGCAGCCGCTACAAGGAGATCGTCAGTCTGAACGGATTGAAAAGCAATGTCATCTACAGCGGCATGAAGCTGAAGATTCCGAACAAGTAAACCGAACCTATCACACGCCCTCTGCGGATTTTTCCGTGGAGGGCGTTATTTTTTTGCCCATTTTACCCTGACAAAAGTGCCTTTTCTCTGGGTATAGCGAGAAACGCTATTTCTCAGGAACGAGGTATCACTATGACAGACACGGAACGCTCACGAATTGTGGAACTCCAACACCAGGGCTACGGGTATAAGAAAATATCCGCTATAACAGGGCTACCGCTAAACACTGTAAAGTCCTTTTGCGCCAGACATCCTGTGCAGATCAAAGAGCTACCGAGCTCAAATGCCATGTGTCGAAACTGCCTGGCTCCGCTTGAGCAGACACCGCATAAACGGAAAAGGATGTTCTGCTCCGATGCTTGCCGAATGGCGTGGTGGAACGCGCACTCTGAAAGAGTGCAGCGAAAAGCGTATTACACACTCACTTGCCGACATTGCGGGAAGCAGTTTGAAAGCTATGGCAACAGCCATCGGGTGTTCTGCTCCCGTGACTGCTATTTGAAATTCCGCAGGAAGGAGACCGACCATGAGTGATTACGATAAGCGTCTGTTTGCCTACCAGATGGCGATGGCACTCGCCCGGAGTATGCGTTCCAAGGGGCTGATATCAGCCAAAGAGTACGCTAAGATCGATACAATTATAGCCAATAAATACGGCATATCTTCGTGCAGTATATTCCGCTGAAATCGCTGGATATATCGTGTTTTTAGAGGTAATATGTCACACACCAAGGGAGGTGAATCAAATGGAGAGAGTTGTAGAAAGGGTCGATGCCCTAATACCCGCACAGCCGAAAGCTTTGCGTGTTTGCGCTTATGCCCGTGTTTCCACAGGAAAGGATGCCATGCTGCATTCACTGTCCGCACAAGTCAGTTATTACAGTAAAATGATTCAGAGCCACAACGGGTGGATGTACTGCGGCGTTTACAGCGATGAGGCTGTGACCGGCACAAAAAGAGAACGAGCCGGGTTTCAGCACATGATTGAGGAGTGCCGCCAAGGGAACATCGATCTTGTTATTACGAAGAGCATATCCCGTTTCGCCAGAAATACAGTGACGCTTCTTCAGTCTGTCCGAGAGCTGAAAAGCCTGGGCGTAGATGTGTTCTTTGAAGAGCAGCACATCCACACCATGAGTGCGGACGGTGAGCTGATGATGACCATCCTGGCGTCCTACGCACAGGAAGAGAGTTTGTCAGCCAGTGAAAATCAGAAATGGCGTGTCCGAAAAGCCTTTGAAAACGGAAAAATCATCAACCTCCGCTTTTTGTTCGGGTATGACATCACGCCGGACGGCATAAGGGTGAATGAGGTAGACGCTGCCATCGTCCGAGAAATATTTGCACGGTTCAACGGCGGCGAGAGCATGAGTTCCATCTGCCGTGACCTTGATGCCAGAGGACATAAAGGTGTTCTCGGCGGCACATGGTGTGCGGAGCGGATGCGGAATACCTTATCCAATGAAAAGTACCTCGGCAATGCGCTCCTGCAAAAGCGATACCGCAACAATCATATTGAAAAGAAGCTGTTGCCGAACCGAGGAGAGCTTCCGATGTACTATGCCGAGGGAACGCATGAGCCAATCATCGACCAGGCAACATTTGATAAGGCACAGGAGCGGCTCAGAATACTGGCGCAACAGACTTCCAACCGCAAAAAACCGACTCATTCAGCTTTTTCGGGACTGATTCGCTGCGGACTGTGCGGCAACACATATAAGCGCGTCACTTACCGCAAAAAGCATTACTGGAATTGCACTACATTCCAGACAAAAGGAAAATCCGAATGTGCCGCTAAGCGGATTCCAGAAGAAACGCTCGAAGTCCTCACCTGCGAGGTGTTGGGCGCAGTAAGCTTTGACCCCGATATGGTCAGAAGCAAAATAACGGCAATCAGAGCAGAGAAAAGCAATATGGTGGTGTTCTGCATGGACGACGGTTCTGAAATCGTTAAACGGTGGACAGACCGCTCCAGAGCAGAAAGCTGGACGCCTGAAATGAAGGAAAAAGCACGACAGCGGGCACTGCAGGCAAGGAGGAAAAAGAAATGAGCAGAACAGCAGCACGGTCGGTCACAGTCATTCCGCCGACCATCAATCCGCTGACGCACCTTTCCAGGGTGGCTGTACAAAAACGGCGGGTCGCAGGATACGCAAGAGTGTCCACAGACAGCGATGAGCAGTTCACCAGCTACGAGGCACAGGTGGATTACTACACGCAATACATCAAACGCAATCCCGAATGGGAGTTTGTTAAGGTTTACACCGACGAGGGCATTTCCGGCACGAATACCAAGCATCGCATCGGCTTCAATGAAATGATCGCCGACGCCATGTCCGGTAAAATCGACCTCATCGTCACAAAGTCGGTTAGCCGCTTCGCCCGAAACACGGTCGACAGCCTGGTTACCATCCGCAAGCTGAAAGAAAAAGGCGTGGAAGTCTACTTCGAAAAAGAGAACATCTACACCTTTGACGGCAAGGGCGAACTGCTGCTAACTATCATGTCGAGCTTGGCACAGGAAGAAAGCCGCTCCATTTCGGAGAACGTGACCTGGGGACAACGGAAGCGGTTTGCGGATGGAAAGGTCAACCTCCCATACAAGCAGTTCCTCGGCTATCGCAAAGGAGCGGACGGTTTTCCAGAAGTCGTTCCGGAGGAGGCAATCGTTGTCCACCGGATTTATACTCGATTCATGGAGGGGTTGACGCCGGGGGCCATTGCAAAGGAACTGACAGCAGATGGGATTCCGACTCCATCGAGAAAACAACGCTGGCAGACCAGTACAGTGGAAAGCATCCTTCAAAACGAGAAATACAAGGGCGCTGCACTCCTTCAGAAATGCTTCACGGTCGATTTCCTCACAAAAAAGAGGAAGGTCAATGAGGGCGAGGTGCCGCAGTATTATGTGGAACACAGCCATGAGCCGATCATTACGCCGGAAGAGTTCGACAAAGTTCAGACGGAGCTCGCGCGGCGCAAACGGATCAGCCGCCAGTACAGCGGAAAGAGTATTTTTTCCTCGCGCATTGTCTGTGGGGACTGCGGCTCCTACTTCGGCTCAAAAGTCTGGAACTCGACCTCAAAATACCGCAGGGTCATCTGGCAATGCAACAGCAAATTCAAGGGCGAGCACAAATGCGAAACGCCGCATCTGGACGAGGAAACCATTAAAGCGCGGTTCGTGACCGCCCTTAACGCTATCATCGAAAGCAAAGACAACATCCTGGAGGATTGCCGATTGATGCAAGCCACCCTGACAGACTGTACAGGCATTGATACAGAAATCGAGAGTCTGCTTGAGGAGATCGATGTGGTGACCGAACTGACAAAGCGTTGCATTGCGGAAAATTCACAGATGGCACAGATCCAGGAAGAATACGCCGCCCGGTACAATGGGTTTGTAGAGCGGTATGAAAAAGCCAAGGCACGGCTCGAACAGCTCCGCACTACAAAAGCTGCACGGGAAGCCCAGGCAGAAGCCATCGGAGCGTTTATGTTTGAGGTGCAGGAATTGGATGCCCTCACCGAGTTTGACGAAAAGCTCTGGCTCACCATTATCGACACGATAACCGTCCACGCCGACGGACGGATGACCTTCAAATTCCAGGGCGGTACAGAAATCGAGGCGTGAGTCCCAACAAAAATGAAAAGGCCGCAGGTTTCAACGCCTGCGGTTTATTGCTGTCCCCACGGGTAGAGTAATGCACCCCCTAAAGCCGTGGTTGCACCCCCTAAAATCAAAAATGCACCCCCCTCCAAACCGTAATTGCACCCCCTTAACGGGTTTCTATCAAAATTAGAGTCATTTGCCATTTTTTCCACGCTCATATATATGGGTGTGGAATTTTTTGTTTACGGAGTACAAAACGCATAAAAATTATCCCACATTTTCCGTACCTGACAGCACTGCCCTGACACCGTCATAATTATAATATAATCACCTTTGACTTTTAAATCCCGATATGCTATACTGAGTTTGAAAACCGGAATTATTCCGGCTAAAGATTTAATGGCAGATAATATGTATTTTCACGCATCAAGGAGAAAGTAATAAATGAAACTTTTATTCAAGCAAAGATTATTCTCATGGTTTGACAGCTACGACATTTATGACGAAGCCGGAAATACTGCGTTCGTTGTAAAAGGTGAGCTTGCATGGGGACACCTGCTCCGTATTTATAACTCCCGCGGAAAAGAGGTCGGATACATTAAGGAAAAGGTGTTTACCTGGCTTCCGAAGTTTGAGATGTATGTCGACTCTCATTATGTCGGCTGCATCAGCAAAGAGTTTACATTCATAAGACCCAGATTCAACATTGATTATAACGGCTGGAATATAGACGGCGACTGGCTTGAGTGGGATTATAACATCCGTGACTGTACCGGTCGTTACATAGCTTGTGTATCCAAAGAAATCTGGAACTGGACAGACACCTATGTGCTTGACGTGCAAGACCCACAGGACGCATTGTATGTATTGATGCTTGTTCTTGCCATCGATGCGGAAAAATGCTCAAGAAACGACTGACAACGCATAAAAATTATCCCGCACTCTGAGGTGCGGGATAATTTTATATGTCGGTTTACTTTTATACCGATATTACTTTTTGAACATACCGAAAACGCCTTTCAGCTTTGATTGCGGTGCAGTTCCGTTCAGCTTGTTTTCGGTATTTGTGAGATATTCATTTACTTCGGTTGCCTGCTCTGATGTTATGCCGAGTTCGGGAAGAAGCTCTGCAAGCTCGTTCCTTGCATTATTGACATCGGTTACTGTGTTGTAAGTCTTGCTCTTCACGAATTTAAGAGCCCTTTCCTTTGCCGCTTCTTCTCTTGTTGCGGCGGTTTTGATAAGTGATACCTTTCTGAACTTTTCGTCAAAATCCACCAGATGCTTTTTGATAATACCTATATACTTATCCTTTACGGGAGTCCTGAGCTGTGACAGCTTATCCTCAATTTCAAGCAAGTTTCTTTCATAGCTCAGTAAAGGCTCATTTTGCGGAGGTGCGACCTTGAACATTATATTCTGTATCTCCTCAAGCTCCTTTTTGGCGAGGGCGGCATTCTCCCTGTCAGGCAGAACCACTCCGTCAACCGTATTCAGCTTGTCCTCCTGTGCCTGTATGTAATCTGTCGCATCGGTTGCGAGTGTCTTATCTATACCAAGCTTCGGCAACGTGTCATCAAGCGCCTTTATCGCCTTGTCAACGTCATCATAGGTGCAACCGGTCGGGGCTATGGATTTTACCAGCTTCAAAGCTCTTATCTGCGCCGCCTGCTGACGTGTTTCAGCCTTTGAAAACGCTCCTGTCGTCTTGAAGGTCGTATCAAACTTTGTTATATAATCGTCAATAATCGCAATATACTTATCCTTTACTGGCGTCTTGTAGCTTTCGAGTTTTGCCTTTACATCGAACAGCTTCTGCTCATAATCGAGAAGAAGATCGGGATTCGGTTTCGGTACATCGCTCATTATAGCGGTAATCTCCGCAAGCTCAGCTCTTGCCGCTTCTGCTTCTTCCTTGCTGTTGAAAGCAATTCCGTCAACGGTATTGACATTGAGATAGCATTGTCTGAATAGCTCACTAACCTGCTCTGCTTCCTCAAAGGTTATTCCGACCGTTAACAGAAATTCATCGACCTTCTGCCTTGCATCAATCAGATCCTGCTCGGTGTAACCCTTGGGAATCACGCTCTTTGCAAAATTCAGCGCTCTTTGCGCCGCCGCTTCTTTTCTTGTTTCATACACCGTAAATCCTACCGTACGGAATGTTGTGTCGAACTTCGCCTTGTATTGCTCGATAATTCCGATATACTTGTTTTTTACGTCTGTTTCATAAGATTCCAGCTTTGCCTTTGTTTCATCAAGCATTTTCTCATAAGGAAGAACGCTGTTCTTGTCAGGCTTCGGCACGGCATTTACTATTGCCGTTATCTCGTTAAGCTCTGCGGTAGCCTTTAATGCCTCTTCCCTGTTTGCAAACTGTATTCCGTCAATTACGCAAAGGTTCTTTTCGACCTCGTCCAGATAAGCGTAAGCGTTTTCCGCCTGTGCCTCGGTTATACCGAGATGCGGCAAACGCTCGGTCAGCATCTTAACAGCGTTGTCACGCTCTTCAAAAGATGTTATTCTCATGCCCTTTACATATTCAAAGGCTCTTATTGCCCCCGCTTCTTCTCTCGTCAGGCTATGTTCGAATTTTCCCTCTTTTCTGAAAAGCCTGTCGAAATCGGCAAGCAGTGCATCTATACTTTCAAGATATTTATCCTTAACTTTTGTTTTGAACGAATCTATCTGCTTTCTCTTTTCGATAAGGTCGTTTTCATAATCAAGGTCAGACTTGTCGGTCGGCTTTGTAACCGTTTCAAATATCGCCGTAATCTGCGGAAGTTCTTCTCTTGCAAGGTCTGCTTCCGCTCTTGAGTCCATAAGAACGCCGTCTACGGTGCAATAAAGGTCGTTGAAATATTTAAGACGTTCTTCCACTATATTCCTTGCCTGTACAATCTGTACGGTACTGAGCCCTATCTTTGCGGCATACTCCTCCATAAGTCCCTTGCACTTCACAGCATCTTCTTCGGTTTCACCGATATTATCGTTTACAAAGCGAGCAAGAATATCGTTCTTGATGTCGAATATATTCACGCCGAAAAATTCGGAGAATTTCCCTATGGAGTCATCCTCATCGCCCATTGTATCAATCAGCTTTGAATAGAAACTGTCCTCGTAAGGATCAAGCTCGAATATCTGCACGATAAAAGCATCTCTCTTTTCGGGGGGAAGACTTATAGACATCATATTGTTGAACATAGCCTGTGCTTTCTGCGTATCAGCCGCACTCACAGTACCGTCAAACTTTATTGCGGTGTTCTTCTCTACTATATCAAGCAGTAATAAATGCAGATTGAAGCAGGAATCATAAACACTGTTCACCATATCCTGACGAAGACTCATTGTGTTAAAAAGTTCCTTTATCTGTGAACGTGCATAGCTGCGGCTCATCATATTTCCGACCGCATTAACAAGGCTGTACGCTATACCCTCGGTGATATTCATTGCCGTTGCATCAAGCTGATTTGACCAGGCGTTTATGGCATTTCCGCCGAATGTAGCCGACTGCCAGCGAGGTCTGCTCTCTTTTCTCAGTTCTCTTGCATATTCGGCATCGTTAAGATCGGTAAGTATCTTTTCATACTTTTTGTCAATGACCTTGAACGCTTCTGTGAATTCGTCAAAATATACACCGTCAAAAGCCATATTCACAACAGCATCTTTATCTATTGTATAAATATCCACGCTGATTATATCCTGTATCAGCTCGAGCAGAGCCTTTTCAATGCAGTATACAAAAGCGCTCGGAGCATTGTTTATAAGATCGTCAAGATCCTCAAACTGCTCGTTTATCTCTGCAAATTTTGTCTGCGCTTCAAGAGCCAGTTCCTTGTACTTGTTTCTGATAATGTTATAAATGTTCCTGTCAGGAGTAATTGTAAACGGAACATTGCAGAACTGAGTTTTCAGTTCATGATTTTCACTTTCGATAATATTTTTTAAATCTCTCGCTTGCATCTGATTTCCTCCGTTTGAATATTGACAGCCTTGCGGCTTTACTGCATACGAAACGTGTATTTTGATATAACCGATATAAAATTTGCACATTCCGTTTATTATTTTTCATATTATCACACAACAAATATATTTTCCACCGTCAAATTCCACGCAAAATTCCTATCAAATTGTCATATTGCTGTAAATCCCATTATTATGCCAAATTTCAGTTAAAATATTTTCCGTCGCTTAGTTGAATTTTCCTTCCTGCCCTTGAGCAAAAGATTACAGCCAAAGTAAAACCGTCGGACAAGTATATTTTTCTGCGTTCCACATTCCCCACCGTATATCAAGGCGCAAAACAGCCACGAAAACAGCTTACATACCTCTTGACATTTACAGCCTGACGTGCTGAATTTATGAACCGTGCCTGCAACTGCTATATTCAGATTGGAAAACCCGATGAACCGGCAGAAAGAAAAAAGCAGTAGCGCTGAACGTACAGCTTTGCTTTCATAGCTTCAATAATAACAGCAACCCCCACACCGATTGTCTGAACGGTGCAGGGGTTGCTGCTGTTATTATATTTTTTCTACGTTCTTGCAAATACCGCAAAATCTATAGCGGTACATAAACAGCCTTCACAATTGTTTATGGTTTTATACATTTCGGTCAGCGTTGCTCCGGTAGTCGTTACATCGTCAATTATGAGAATATGCTTTCCGTTGAGCTTTGTCGGCTCTGTCACAGTAAAGCAATTGTCGAGATTGCTTTCACGCTCTTTCTTACCGAGCGTTTTTTGCTGTGCGGTCTTTCTTGTTTTGGCAACGGCGTTAACTGTCGGTATGCCGGTTATTTCGGAAATCTCACGGCATATCTTCTCGGTATGGCTGTAGCCTTTTTTGATTTTATCCGTATAATAAATAGGAACAGGTACGATGACATCCGGCAGAGTTTCATAGTACCCTGTAATCTTCTGTACAAGCGTATATGCCATAAAACTGATTTTACTGCCGTCACGGTGCTTCTTTGCACCTATAACTACAGGCGAAGTCTTTTTGTTATAACGGCATACGCTTAACAGCCTGCCGCCGCAAAGGCTTTCCTCTTTCTCGTTATACTCGAATTCGCAGGCGCATTTATCGCAGATATAATCCATTCTTCCTATGACCTTACTGCACAAGGGACAGCGGTTCGGAAAGAACCAATCAAGCAGTATACGCTTCAGCTCGTATTTATTCATCATCATTTTCATCTATAAACGGATTGCGTATCTTTGTCGGCTTTATTATGCCGTCAAGCAACCGTTTCGCTGTATTTCTGTTCATTGTGCCGCCGTTGTCACGCCTGCGTCTGTCCGCTCCCGGAATATCATCGGCATCGGTAAGGCTGTCTACGGAAGGAGCATCCAGCTTTATAACAGGCGGAGTGTGCTTTTCGCTCACAGCCGGCTTTTCCTCAGACTTTGCTTTTACGGACGCTTTTTCTCCGACCGGTACAGTAAGTGACGGCGAGGATGGCAGAATATCAAAATCATCCTGCGTCAGATGTTCTCCGCTTTGCTGTACATCAGGGAAATCTTCTGCCGGTGTCTGTGTTGTTTCAACGGTATGCCTGTACATATTTGCCGCATAGTTGCTCTTAGGCGTTACAGAGTGCCTTATGCTGTAGTCGGCTTTTGCAAATTCGCCTGCAAAGCCCGTATCAACAGCAGGCTCTGTATATGCGTTATTGTCTTTATCGGAACTGTCTTCGTCTGCAGTGCCTTCATCAGTATATCCGCCGGATGTCTGCTGTAATTTGTCATCTGCTCCGCCAAAACTGAAAATATCGTCAAGCGGCTTGAAATCATAACCGCTGACCTTTTCAAGCTCGGAGATCTCGCTTTCGAAAGCATTGTCGAACGGATTTTCAAACAGGCTGACATCCAGCTTATCCGTTTCATCGGCCTTTACAACGTGAACAGGTGCCTTAGGAGCTTCGTTTTGCAGTGCGGCCGCTTCCTGCTGTACGGGTGCGGCGCTTTCCTGCATCATATCATAAAGCTCATGTTCCTGCTCCTGCTTTCTGCGGCGGTTTTCCTGCTCGTAAAGAACACTGCGGTCTACCCGTTCAAAAACAAAAGGCTTTACCTCGGGCTGTTTTGCCTTGCCGGTTTTTTCTTTGCTTTCCTGTGCGGACGGCTCGCTCTTGCTTTCGGCTTCGTGCTTGACCGGTGCAAAATGCAGATCGTGAGAATACTTCTCAAATTCTCTGAATTCCGAAACGCTGAGCGTATTATGAAGAATGCTCTCCTTTATAGCCATAAAGCTCTGATACCACTCCGCAAAATCACGCTGTGTAAGATCGACGTTTATACGCTTCGACATATATGTGTACAGTTCTTTGGTCATATCCTCAAGCCGTCTTATTTCATCCGGTGTTCTCGGTGGTACCGCCGTGCTCATCTCAAGGCAGGTGCGGCCGCCCGGCTGAGCCTTACTGCAATAATCATAGTCGTAATCCTTGTCACGAATAAAATACTCTCCGCAGCGTTCGCAGTGCTGAAGAACTCCCCCACTTTCAAGCAAAAGGTCTATTTCCAGATCTATTATCGCCTTGAGGCTGTCCGAAACGTACACCTTCTTCGGCAGAGAACGCATCGTTGTTATTATCGTGTTCAGCACCGAATCCGGTTTTTCGGGAACATAATTCTTTATCTTAGCAAAGACATCCATCGCCTCGCTGTCCGAATGCAGAGCGGCAAACGGTCTGTGCTCGCCCTCATATTCGATCTCGGGAAGTGCCGAAGCCGCTATCGCCTTAGAAATATTGCTCGTTATGAACGGAGCAGACGGCAGCCTGCCGACAGTGTACACCTTTGCGGCGGTAAAGCATTCTGACGGATAGCCCATCTCATTTGCGGCTACGCTGAATGTCAGATCAAAATAATCACGCTTTGCAAATGCCTGCTCTGCAGTGACCTTTTCACCAAACACAAAGTCTATCTTGCGTTTTGCGTATTCCTGAAGCTGAAGAAGGCTCACCCAGCGGTTTACCGCCTTATTGTGACGATATTCGGTAAGCCTTGTGAATATGAGCTTTTCAAACGGAGTTTTAGCATTTATAAGCTCATTCCATAAGGAAGATATGCCAAGCCCCTTTTCTCTGCAAAGATATTCTATAAACAGATCCTGTACCGCTTTTTCATAAATGCCGTGGATATTCGCCTCAACATATTTGTGACACGCACCGAGTGAATTACGGAGCGCAACAATATCCTCAAGTCTGTACTCTCCGCTTTCCGCACATCTTTTGCAATAATCGGTACAGCGTCTGATAAAGCCGGAAAAGTCATATTCGGCAAATTTAAGGACAGACTGCGGATATGAAAGAGAATATATCTCACTCGAATTTATACCGGTTAAGCTGACTGTTCTTTTTATACTCATATCCGCTTTTCCTTTCCGCTGCTCCTTTAATAGTCTTCCGATGTGTCATCTGTCGATACTGCGTCGAAGTTGAATTCACGCTTTCTGCCGTCAACATAAAGCGTATGCTTGTCTTTCCACTTGACATCGGCAGGCTTGTTATAGTCGGAGGTTATTATATGGATACCGCCCAATGCGTTACGGCATTCAAGGAACGGCAGACTTATATCTCCGTCTGTTTCTTCAAGATAGAAGGATACCGAACGGCTGGTGTCGCCCTCAGGATCGACATAAAGAACTATTCTGTACTGCTTGTCGGGCGAATAGCGGTAGCTTGTGCTTCTTGCGGACAGATCGACATCCATAAGAGTAATGTTTCCGAACAGCATCTTGAAAGTCAGGTAAACAAGCACTCCTACTACATACATAAGCAGATATATAGTGCCGATAATGATCTTTGTGGTCTCGCCCGCACCGCTCAGCAGGAATATAAGTACGCTTACGACTATCGGAGGCACTGCGGCAAACCAGTTGCCGAAGCCGAACAGAAGTATAGCGAACGCCAAAAAAGGCGAAATAATCGCAACGATTCTCGTGACTATCTGCTTTCTTGTGAAAAGCATAATCCCGAAGAAGATAATATTGATAAAGATATAAAGCGTAACAAGTGCGCCCTGGTGCGTCGGCTCAAGATAATATCCCATAAAAAGCCACGCCACAAAGCCCAGAAACACGGGATAGGCTATCGACAGGAACGACACACCGAATTTGAACCATTTATTTGTTAAAAAGCTGATTACTTTTTCCATTTATTTTCCTTTCCGCTGTGCAAGGCACATACGTTTGATTTACAGCATTACTTATTATATTGTATACTAAATCGCCGCAAATTTCAAGACTTATTTCATTATCGGCAGTATTTCGGGCTTTTTTCATCATTGCAGAGCCTGCCGGTTAAATAAAAAGGAGCATCATTTATGCCCCTTTCGCTTTATTCGGTTATTATCGCCTTTTCGGGTACAACAGCGGTTCTCTTTACAAGAGGCTCGCCACGGACAACGATATTCTTTTCATCGTCGAAGCCGAATTTCTTATACATACGGCTTACCCCGTCCGACATCAGATGTTCCTGTCTGAAAGTTACGGCTGACAGTTCCTCCCCGACCTCAAACTGTGCCATAGCTGTAACCATAAGTCTTGACGCTATGCCAATACGCCTGTAGTCAGGCGACACGGCGATATGATCTATCGTTTTGTTCTTCTTCGAAAACATAATAAAGCCTGCGATATTGTTTTTGTGTGCTATAACAAATATCTCGCCGCTTGACATTCTTTTCTTTATAAGCCTTGCCATTCTTTCGGCATTGTAGTCAGCAAAATTCTCACTGCAAAGCTCAGCCAGAGCCGTTATTTTCTCCGCTTCCTCAGCATAAGGGATGCGTGGCAGGGTAAGTGAAACATATTCAAGGTCAAGCCCGAACAGAAGTGCGGTCGTTTTCATACTTTCCCTATCCGTTCCGGCAAGCCGTGATTCCTTGTCACGCAAAAAAAGATTGCCTATCCCGTATGTCATTATTATAGCAAGCTCTTCCGTGCTTATCAGCGGCTTTGCACCGTATTCTATCAGCACTTCAATAATCTGCTTTATATACGGGACGGATATTTCAAGCGATCGATCACGAATATCTCTCAGCGTGCTTTCGTGCATTTTCCCTACAAATTCATTGCGGAAGCGTTCAGCTTCATCCGCAAACATTCCGAATATATCAATAAAAGAAGTATACGGCGACCTTACGGCTTTTTCCGTCATTCCGATTATCTTGCTTCTATAATCTATGAACAGTGATTCTATAAACGCACTGTATATATCATCCTTTGATTTAAAATAGTAATAGAACAGACCGACCTCAGCGCCTGCCTCATTCATTATTTTCCTTATTGAAGTGCCCTCAAATCCGTCTGATATAAAACAGTTTGCCGCCGCACTGAGTATTTTGCTTTTTTTAGCGTTATCCTTTACAGCCTTTTTCTGCAAGTCAACACCTCCCGCCAAATATTACCTATTCAATTATAACACTGCATTTATCAAAAAGCAACAGGAATATGTACAAACAATGTAAGAATATTTTGTTGCGAGGTGATATTATGGAAATAACCGAAGCAGAGATAGAAATCATTACAAGGCAGATTGTTAAAATCATCATAAATCATCAACGTGATGCATCAGCTGTGGGTCCTGAGGATGCAGACGATGAATAAGCTCAGAGCCGCAGCCTATTGCCGTGTTTCGACCGACCGTGCCGAGCAATCCGGCTCGCTTGCTTCACAGCGGTCGTTCTTTGATGATTATATCAGAAATTCGGACTCCATGACTTTGGTCGGAGTGTTCTATGACGAGGGTACAAGCGGCACGACAACGCTCAACCGTTACGGTTTCAACAAAATGATCTCCCTTGCCGTGTCCGGCGGCATAGATATTATCCTCACAAAAGAGGTCAGCCGCTTTGCAAGAAACACTGTAGACACCCTTAACATCACCCGTATGCTGAGGGCGAAGGGAGTAGGTATTATCTTTATAAACGATAATATAGATACCCGTGACAGCGACGGCGAACTTAGACTTTCTATAATGGCAACGATAGCGCAGGAGGAAAGCCGCAAAATCTCCGAGCGTGTAAAATGGGGACAGCAAAGGAAAATGGAACAGGGCGTAGTATTCGGCAGAAGCTGTCTTGGATATGACGTAAAAGACGGCAAAATCACTGTCAATGCGGATTCGGCAGAAATCGTAAAGCGTATTTTCACAGAGTATACCGTGCTTTTAAAGGGCGCAGAAAGCATAGCGGACGAATTGAACGCCGAGCAGATAAGAACCGTCAACGGCGGAAGGTGGAGCGGTGCGTTTATCCGAAAGGTGCTGCGGAATGTAAAATATGTCGGCGACCTTGAGCAGAAAAAGACCTGCACTCCGGATTTTCTCACGCATAAGAAAAGGCTCAACAGCTCGGAGCATATCTATATAAGAAATCATCACGAACCGATAATAAGCCGTGAGCTGTGGGAGCAGACCCAAGCCGAGATAAGCCGGAGAAAGCCTACGGACACAAGCCGCCACAGCGACCGATACGTCTTCAGCGGAAAGGTATATTGCGGTGTATGCGGCAGTGTGATGGTATCCCGTGCAAAAACGCTGAAAAACGGCAAGATATACCACGCCCTGCGTTGCTCGGGGAGAATCGGCGGAAAATACTGCAACAACGAAACGCTTAACGTGACCGCCCTAAAAGCCTGCATAAAGCGTATTTTCACAGATATGCCCATTGACAAAACAGCCGTCATAAACGCAGTAATAAAGGGCTTATCCCGAACAGACAAGCCAGACATCCCTGCACTGCGCAGAAAAATCGAAACGCTCAACGCCAAAAAGCGCCGTGCGGTTGATCTTATGCTGGACGGATTGATAACACAGCAGGAGCTTATCGAGCAGAAATCGTACTATGACAGTATTATAGAAAAGCTGTCGCAGGAAATTTCAAGTGACAGATCCGTTTTCGAAACGGATAAAATCAGAAAAAACGCAGAAAGGTTTCTTGATTTCACAAGCGATCCGATATGGCTCTTGGTCATAAGAGCCGATTATATCCACGGCACTCTTACAGTGTATCTTAATGGTGTAGAAAAAGGCTTCACCACCTGCTTTACTGCAACAGGCAGAGGGGACAGCTACCGTGTCATCACGGGAAATACAGTGAGGTCGCAAGGGATCATTCCGGGAACGATGCAGGTACAGAAGAACTATCCCATCTCGAAATGATAGGCTCTATAGTATCCCAGCTCACAACAGGCGAGGGTGCAAAGAGCTTTGACCGATACGGAGTAGGCGCATATTATATGGATCACGCAAATGCGGTTTACCCATCCAATGCCGGCGGTGCGCCGTTTACCGCCGCATACATCCAGAGCAAAGCCGATCCGCTCGCCGATATTCACGAAGATCTTGCGGCGGAGCAGAAAGCCAGAGCTACCTATGACAACATCCTCAGAGTCAGCGACGATCCGGACGTAAGCAATGTGATTAAATTTCTGCGTGAACGTGAAGTAGTGCATTTCCAGAGATTCGGTGAGGTCCTCGATATACTTCAGTCGCAGATAAAGTAAATATAAAAGCTGTGGCAGCAATGAAACTGCCACAGCTTTCATTCTGTCGATAAACCTCTTGTTTATCGAAAATGGGGTCGCAG
>ULSP01069133.1_pt1 | contig 15534 bp, 10 predicted proteins | sample 1956811 | NCBI WGS metagenome assembly ULSP01 (sample SAMEA4835711, study PRJEB28245) | human gut metagenome | biome: gut microbiome; material: fecal sample | place: Denmark | collected 2008
TACGTTCCAACCTCTCTTATTCTCCTTTGGCTGCTTTAGAGCTTTATGTTAATAATCCTAACTCATAGTTTTGTGGTTCTCAACTCATAGCTTTCCGGTTCTCAACTCATAGCTTTTCGGTTGAGAAAATTAAGAATGCATCGCGATATGATGAAAAATGGCTGTAAAATGGCTGTTTTTTCCATCGCGATGCATTATTTTTTGCGTCGCGACGCACCAATTCTTCCGTCGCGACGCATTAATTGCCCCCTCGTGAGGCATCATTGAAGCCTCCCGCTGGTCATCATTTAAGCCTCTTATCTGTCTTAATATAAGACGCTTTCCAAGAAAAAAATGCGCTCTGGAAAGAGAAAATTAAGATGGGGGTTAACAGGTTAACAGTTAACACCCCCAAAATGCCTACTTCTATCCACACACTTATATAAAAATAAGTATATATATATTATTATATAATAAGGTACGCGGGGGACCATGCAAAAAACAGCTGTTAACTGTTAACCCTGTTAACCCCCAATGAAAAGTTGATAGTTTATAGTTGATAGGGCGTAGCCGTTTGCAAGATAGCTATAAACTTTCAACTATAAACTAACCGAAGTTAAATATAATATTCTGCCGAATCAACCAAACCGGCTCTCAGCGCATATTTCGTAGCCTCGTGAACGTTGTTTACGCCCAACTTGCGGAAGATGTTCTTGCGGTGGGTATTGACCGTATGGAAGCTGGAAAAGCGCTTCTCGGCTATTTCTTTCGTCGTCATTCCCAGCGCAATGTCCTTCAGAATCTCTGTCTCGGTCTTGGTGAGGTTGATTTTCTCCTGCTCCTCTTGTTTCGGAGCCAGAAGAACCTCCATCATGCGCTGGCAGACAAAACGGTTGCTTGCCACACAAAAACGTATCGCCTCCTTGAGTTCCATTAGCGAACACCCCTTCAGCAATACGCTGAACTGCGTACTGCTGGCGATGAGAATCTTAACGAAATCGGTACTTAAATCCTCACTGAACAGTAGCCAGCGCGTGTATGGGAAACGCTGGTTTAAAATAAGTAACTCGGCAGCATCATTGATGTCGAAAAGGGTGTAGTCGAGTATTACGACCGTATCCTCATTCTCCCTTAAGGTAAGCAGCAGGTCTGCCTTGTCTTCGACAGTTTGGGTTTCCAATCCCTCCATCTTACTGATCACATAGTTCAATCCGGCTCTTGTGATGTCCTGTTTGTCTGCTAATAGAATCTTCATTGTGTTTACTCTCTTATGGTTTTTGTATATGTATGTAGATGCCTTGATGCAATAAAAATACTGCATCAAGGCATCTTTTTTTCTTATTAGAATGACATGAGGAAGCCCATACGGATGCCCCATTTTGAGATGTTTGCATGGTCATAATAGTTGAGGCGGCGAACATAATCGATTCCGAAGAACTTGAAGATGTTGTGCACGCCGGCTACAAACTCCCAGTATGGCGTCTTGCCAAAGGTATAGGAGTTGGTAGGGAACTTGAAGAGTTTCTCATCATTGATGTTCTTGCTCGGGTCGTTCTTGCTGGTCAAATCGCCCCAAACACCCTTGATGGCTATATATTCACGCCACTTCAGCTTCTTGATGAGCGGAATGCGGTTGAGCAGCTTGCCGTTCATATCCCAGGCTACTGACCAGAACAGCTGGCGGTCGCTCAGGAACTCCCAGTCCTTCATCATGCTGATGGTTGCCTCCTGCTCGAAGAGGGAGAGATTGACCGGTGGCTGGATGAGCATGGTGAAAGGCACTTTGCTCCACTGCGCCTTGCCCACGATGTTGAAATCCATATAGCCGAAGCTTCCCAGCCACTGGCGCTTGTAAATGCCCAGCGTGGTGAGGTTGCTCTGATACTGGCCGCCCATGAATCCGTCTAAGCCCATGGTGTGGCGAAGCGAGATTTCAGGACTGTCGAGGTTGATAGGCAGGCGCTGCTGCTTGGTGTTGACATAGGTGACCCCCGGGTTGTAATTTAAGCCTACACTTGCCTCTGTGGTGCGTATCTTGCGTATTTCCTCGCCGTCACTCACCCTGTAGTAGTGGAGATTGCCCACGGTGCGGTTGCTCTGCCAGCGGAGGCTGGTGTCGAAGCGGAATCCCCAGTCGGTTTCGTAGGTGAAGGTCACCTTCTGGCGGTGATACTGATACATCTGGTCCTGCGTAGTGGCACGGAGGGTCATGAAGAAGTTGTCCTTGTTGTGCAGCAGGTTATCATCGGATGGAGATGTAATATCATGCCCCAACTCGAAGGTAAGCTTGCGCATAGGGAACTCGAACGGACTGTTCTTCTTCTTGTTGAACGAATAGGTGAGCACATGGCCGTAATACCACTTGTTGCTCTTCAGACCGTAGGCGCCGTAACCATCCCAGAAGAAGTGAGGGTTGAGGGCTGCCATCGTTCTGCCCGCCAGGCGCAGGCGCACACCGTCTACGTAGTTGTTGGAGAGGAACGTGTTGATAGGTCCCAGGTCGAAGAGGCTGCGGCGGTCGTTGATGATGCTGTCTCTTTCAACACCCAGACTGTCTTTCACCGTTACCTTCTTGCCCTTGGTATGAGCCACTTCCACATAGTTTTCCATCAAGGCTCTCACACCGAAGATGATGTATTTGAATCCCTTGGAGTTCTCCATGCGGTGGATAAAGCTGTCCATCGACGATTCGCTCTTCGTGAGGTCCACCTGCCGGTATTTGTTCCAGTAAGCCTCATCGCGGTTCATCGCATCCATATCGTGCCTGATCTTCGCCTTGCCCTTGAAGAGCTGCTTCGGCAAGGCATCGAAGGCATAATTGGTGATTCGCGTGTTTCGCACCACCAGCAGGTCCTGAAGGAGCTTGTTGACGTGCAGTTCGGCTATCATATCGTCTTTAGAGAGCACCCACTCGCCGTTGTCGAGCTTGGTGTATTCCTGTTCAATCTTCATGTCAGTAACCCAGTTTACATCGCTGTTGTGAGGCATGTAGAGGTTACATTTCTTCACGTGCAGGCTGCTGTCGGCAAGCACATAGAGTTCACCTCGGAATCCGAAGTCCTGGCTGTTGGCTGGGATAAACTGCAGATGGTAGCACAGGTCTCTTTCCACATACACCGTATCTTCGATGTAGTAATGGTAGAAGCTGATGGCTGTTCTGCCGATGGGAGATGGGAAGGGATACTGCAGCAGGCGCACGTAATTATCGTAGATGTCTACATCGGTGAACACCTCTTTCAGGGCGGTGTTGAGAATCTCTCCGGTCTGGATTACCTGTCCGATTCCATTGCTCTGCTGACCCTTGATGATGTCCTTTTCGGTCTTCGGATCTTTGCGGTAAATATGCTGTGAAACCGTCTCGTCGATGCTGACAGGCAGAGTGAGCTTTCCGTTGTATGGAGAGGTTTCTACCTGGTCGAGGAGATACTGGCGGCGCTGGAAGAACTTGCTCTCCAACTGCTCTTTCTTCAGGTCGTTGAGCGCGAGTGTAATCTTCTGATACTTATCATATTGCACATAGTCGTGGTTGCTCAGGTCGCTCTTTTTCTTGGCAGCAATCACGCGCCGCATCAGTTCTACGGCAGGATTATCCTTACGCTTGTAGCGGCCTTTTTTCGATTTTACCACCACTTCGGTAAGTTTGTGCGTATCGTCTTTCAGTTTGATTTCCAGAAAGTTGGTCTTTTCGTCTACCTTCACCGATGTGCTCTTGTAGCTCAGTGCGCTTACGGTGAGCATGAGTCCCGGCTTCTTATCAATGGTAAACTTACCTTCCCCGTTACTTGAAACCGCGATTTTATGTCCTTTGTATTGCACGCTTGCATACGGTACGGCAAAACCGTCGTCATCAATGACACGGCCTGTTATCTTCTGCTGAGCCATCATCTGAAGCGTAGAAATCATCAGAAGGATGACTGTAAAATACAACTTTTTAATACCTTTCATTTTTTATACCTTATTATATATAGGGGCTCTCCGCCCATGATTTAATGCTTTCAGGATGCAAAGTTATAACATTATTCGTAAATAGACGCAAAAACCTATTCATTATTTCAGTTTTTTATGAGATTTTCAGAAAAAGGCTTCCATGCAGTTCCTTCTGCTGTCTGTTCTTGCTCTTCGCCGTGCGAGCCTGAGTGGTATAAAACTCCTTCATATTGCTCTATTTCACCTGTTTATCTGTCAATATATGATGAAATTCAGAAAAATAACAGAAAACTATTTGGTTAATTTAATTTTTTAGCGTAATTTTGCACACTGAAATTTAAAGAAGAAACGCCCTTCTGCGGGCTTATTAAACATTAAGAGAATGAATAACAAGGGAAATCTTACCGACGAGCGGCCTCCTTTGCTGCCCGTCATCATAGGCACCGGTTTCGGCAGTGGCTTCTGGCCTTGGGGACCGGGAACGGCTGGCTCTGTATTGGCAACCCTCATCTGGACAGCCTTGGCTTACGGACTCGGTATTACGGGCGAGAGCTTGCAGAGCATCACCTTCTTTCTCGTCATTGTTTCTACCATTCTGGGCACTTGGGCAACAGCGCAGTTGCAGCCTTACTGGGGTGAGGATCCCAGCCGTGTGGTCATCGACGAGATGGCTGGCGTGTGGATTCCCCTGTCGTTGCTGACCCCGTTTACGGCACAGGGCGAAGTGAAAGATGCCTGGTGGTGGGCATTGGTGGCACTTGTTCTCTTCCGCTTCTTTGATATGGTGAAACCGCTGGGCATCAAGAAACTGGATAACAGGCAGGGCGCCTTCTACGTGATGGCTGATGATTTGCTGGGCGGCCTCTATGCAGCCGTTTCTTTAATCATCATCAAAATCATACTGGTTTCGGTTGGAATCATCTAGTCTGGCATTTCTTAAAGCAGACAATTTCTTAAGCAAGCGTTTTCTAAAACAGACAATAAAAAATAGATTAAAATATGAATTATAGAGATTTCTTACAAAAAGTTATCTATGCCATCATCAATCCACTTATCAAAGCGATGATAGCAGTAGGTATTACTCCTAACATTGTTACCTTCGTAGGATTCCTGGGCAATATCGTGGCAGCCGGTTTCTTCCTCGATGCTGCATGGATGCTCGGAACTGAGCAGGCTGATTATGCATCTTGCATGGTTACTGTAGGATGGGGTGGATTCATTATCCTTGCAGCCGGTCTCTTCGATATGATGGATGGTCGTCTGGCACGTATGAGCGGCAAAAGCAGTCTCTTCGGTGCACTCTGGGATTCTACACTCGACCGCTACAGCGAACTGGTAAGTCTCTTTGGCATCTGCCTCATCTTCGTACGTATGCAGGGCGATATGACCTGGTTCTGGATGAGCGTAGTCACCTTTGCAGCGATGATTGGTTCTGTGATGGTAAGTTATGTCCGTGCCCGTGCCGAGGGTTTGGATATTGAGTGCAAGGTAGGTTTCATGCAGCGTCCTGAGCGCGTTGTGGTTACCGCTGTTACTGCGATGATTACCGGCTTTACAGGCAATATCTGGTGGCTGGCTGGCGGAATGATCCTGATTGCCGTTCTGGCAAACATCACCGCTTTCTGGCGCATCTGGCATTGTTATGTTGTGATGAACAGCCGTAAATGATAAACTCAAATTCTATCAATAAAAAGTAGAAAAAAGTGTTTAGTATCTATCTGATTATCCTCCTGGCGGTACTCGCAGCCTGGAAGAAGACACGCCGTTTTGCCTTCTATTTTCTGCCTTGGTTCCTCTTTGGAATCATCTACGATTCGATGCGCCTTTATCCTAACTATATGGTGAACGATATTGACGTGGCGCATCTCTATCATGCAGAAAAGTCGCTCTTCGGCATTGCTGCTTCATCCAGCGCAGAACTGCAGGCTGTAGCCGACCATAGCCAGCTGATGATTCCGGGCGAATACTTCAAGGTTCACCATTGCGGTTTTGCCGATTTCTGGGCAGGCATCTTCTATCTCTGCTGGGTTCCGGTGCCTATCGCGTTTGCTCTTTATCTGTATCTTACGAAACAGCTTAAATGGTTCAAGCGTTTTTCCTGGGCTTTCCTGCTGGTGAATGTCATCGGCTTCATCGGCTACTACATCTATCCGGCTGCTCCGCCTTGGTATGCGATGAATTATGGCTTCAAGGCTGTGCTCAATACACCGGGCAATGTGGCTGGTCTGGGCAGATGGGACGCAATGACCGGACTGCATGTGTTCCACGGACTCTATGGCAAGAATGCCAATGTCTTTGCTGCCGTGCCGAGTCTGCATGCTGCCTATATGTTCCTCACCACGATTTATGCTGTGATGAGCCGTAAACGCTGGTATACGGTGGTGCTCTTCGCCTGCATCTGTCTGGGCATCTGGTGGACGGCAGTCTATTCCGGTCATCATTATATCATTGATGTCATGTTGGGTATTCTTACTACGATAGTAGGCGTACTGCTAATGGAATCTAAGAGAATATGGGCAAGATTAAAGAAGAACTCGTAACCTTCGGCAAGGCGGAACTGACTGCCTCCTGCGCCTCAGTGGTAGACTTCGGACTGGCATTCTTCCTCTCAGATATCATCGGCATTTATTACGGACTTGCCAATGCGCTGGGAGTGATAAGTGGCGGCATTACCAACTGCATACTGAATTATCGTTATGTGTTCGGCGATTCCAAGAGCAAGAAAAAGAGTGTAGCCTGGCGCTATTTTATCATCTGGGGCATCAGCTGGATGCTCAATTCGGGCGGCACTATCGCCCTGACCGAATTTCTGAATGCGCACGAACATATTCAGCTGCATTACATGATTCCGAAGAGTATTGTATCTCTGCTGGTAGCGATATTCGTTAACTATCCCGGACAGAAGAAATTTGTTTTTAAGCAGTAATAACCATATCAGATGGGGGCAGTATTCAGTATGTGCCCTCATCTTTTTTGTATCCTGGCAGGTAATCTGTTGGCATCGGGACATAAAAAAGAGTTTGGATTGTCTCCCGACATTCCAAACCCACGCTTGTTTCTAACTAACTTATTATCAACTATTCATTACTTTTCAGTTTGCAAAATTACGAGTTTTTTCTTATAAAATAAATTTTTTCAGAAAATAATAACGTAAACGTTTGCGTTTTCGAAAGAAATTGTTATCTTTGCAAAGAATTCACTAACTTTGCTGTCGGAAAGACAAAATATGCAGAATTTGTGGATACAAAAATGTATGTCTATAAAGCGTAAACTAACAAATGAAACAACGAAGAACATCTTTGAAAGACCTCGCCGATCAACTTGGCGTCAGCATAGCAACTGTATCTAGAGCCCTGCGAAACAGCCATGAAGTGGGTGAGGAGATGACTCAAAAGGTGAAAAGCCTTGCCAAGGAGCTCAATTATCGACCAAACCCCTTTGCACAGAGCCTCAGAAAAGAAGCACCTAGGGTGATTGGTGTAATTGTGCCAAACCTGGTGACTCATTATTATGCTGCTGTGCTGGATGGTATAGAAGATTATGCCGTAAGGAATGGCTACTCGGTAATCAGCGCCAATAGCCACGAAAACACAGAGCATGAGAAGAGAGCGGTAGAAAACTTCCTGAATATGCATGTGGAAGGCATCATCGCCTGTCTGGCACAGGATACGGTTGACTATTCTCATTTCGAGCAGTTGCATAAGATGGGCGTTCCACTGGTGTTCTTTGCCCGTTGTTGCTTAGAAGATAAGTTCTCCCAGGTAGTAGGCAATGGTGATGTTGCAGCCCAGGAGGCTACCCAGCATATGATAGATACCGGTTCGCGCCGCATCGCCTTCATCGGCGGTCCAAACCATCTTGATATGGTGCGCCGCAGAAAACATGGTTATCTGGAGGCTCTGAGAGAGAACCGCATCTCTATCGACCGTGAGCTCGTGGTTTGCGACAGAATCGATTTCGATGTGGCCCGAAACGCTACCCTTCGTCTCCTCGAAAAGGAGGACAGACCTGATGCCATTCTCGCCTTTAACGATATTATCACCTATGCCGCCTTCGATGCTATCAAGAAAAAAGGGCTCCGAATACCAGAGGATGTTGCTATCATCGGTTTTACCGATGGTGATACTGCTGCCTTCGTTACGCCGAAACTCTCGGCTATCATGGACAAGGCACACGAACAGGGAACCACTGCCTGTGATCTACTCATGAGAAGCATCAATGGAGATGAAAAAATCTACAAGAAAGTGGTACCGATGATACTGAAAATACGCGAAAGTTCTGAAAAAAACGATGTGAAATAAAACCTATTATAGAAATAAAATATCTATTCAGATAAATATATATAAACCTACAATTATGATGATAAAAAAACAAAACTACTTGAAACATGCCATCGTGCTGTTTCTGCTCTTGCTGCTCATGCAGCCGGAGAGGGCATGGGCTGCCTATGAAAACGTAGAATTCAGCAGCCTCACCAATCATGATGGACTTACGAACAGTCAGGTGGGTGCCATCCTCAAGGACACCAGAGGCTACATCTGGTTCGGTACCCAGTCGGGACTGTGCCGCTTTGACGGCTTCCGTATGAAAACTTTCTATTATATCAACACTGATGATAAGTCGCTGCCTAACAATTCGGTAGATGAACTTCAGCAAGACTATGGTGGAAATATCTGGGTGCATACCTCTGTGGGCTACTGCATCTATAAATATGATGAAGAGCAGTTTGAGCGCAAACCGGAAGAATGGCTCAAAAACATCCATGTGCAGGGACCTCCTTATAAACTCCTGATAGATAAGGATAAGAACATGTGGATAGCTGTCTACGGACAGGGACTCTACTATCATAATGCCAAAACTAAAAATACTTATCTTTTTAAATTTACCAAAAAGGCTCAGCCGGGCTGTCTGAAAGAGGGAAATATCAGTAAAATAACCGAGGTTGACGGCGATGCGCTCATTACCTATGGTGATGGTACAATCTGCCGTGTCAACGGACAGAAACAGAAGGTTCTCTGGTACAATTCCTTCCTTGCCACCCATAAAGCTGCCGGTGATAATGGCGCCTATACTTTCTATGATGGTATAGGTGGTTTCTGGGTTTCTGTAAGTAATGCCAATTACGTGTATCAGTCTAAAACCGGAAAATGGACCGATGCCCGTTCTTATCTTACAAATATGGGCATTGATATTCCTTGCCCAACCCGTATTCTGATGCGTGATATTGCCCGCGATAAGGCAGGCAATCTCTGGGTGGCTTCCGACCATAACGGTCTCTTCTTTGTAGATTTCAAACGCAAAATCTGCCGTCAGTATGTTCATTCCGAAGCAAAGGGAAGTATCGTTGACAATTCCCTGCAGAAGGTTTATGTGGATGAGGAGGGGGCTATTTGGGTAGGTAGTTACAAGAACGGCGTGGCTTATTATTCGCCTGACGCTCAGAAATTCACAACTATTCTGCTTGGTGATGTGTGTACAATCACACAGGATCTGAATGGTAATCTCTGGTGCGGAACCAATGATAGCGGTATTATATGCTACAGTCCGCTTACCGGACAGAGCTGGCGATTCTCACAGGCTGAAACCGGTCTGGCTTCGGATATTATCGTCAGCAGCGTAACCATGAGTGATGGTACGATGTATTTCGGTACCTTCAATGGTGGACTTGCCCAATATAAAAACGGCAGATGGAAGAGTTTTCTGGCAGCTCCAGGCGGACTTGCCAATAACAGCGTCTGGTGTCTTGCCGAAGATTCATATCATCGCCTGATTATCGGAACCTTGGGCTCAGGCTTCCAGATTTATAATCCTGAAAGTGGAAAGTTTACAACCTACAATGTTCAGAATTCAGGTATTACCAGTGATTTTATCAACTCGCTCTTCCTGCCGAATAAAGATGAAATTCTGATAGGTCATTCGCAGAACTATTCTATCTTTAATTTCGGAACCCGAAAGGTAACCAATGTGAATACAACCAAGGATGGACAGCCTTTCCCGAGTCCTTCTCTGAATTACATGATGAAGGATAGCCGAGGCATCTTGTGGATGGCTTCACCTGCGGGCGTCACCATGTATGATGAGGCTTCAGGACAGCTGGAGTCAATCAATGACCTCAATGGTACGCAGGGCACGGTAGGCTGTATGGTGCTCGAAGATAAGCAGCATAACATCTGGCTGGTTTCTGAATTTATCGTTACCCGTGTTACTTTGGCTAAGAACAATCAGGGCAAATGGGACATTACGATGATCAGCTTCAATTCGCTCGATGGTTTGCAGAGCCGCCAGTTTAATCAGCGTTCTGCCTGTCTGATGAGAAATGGAGCCATCGCCATCGGTGGACAGGATGGTATTAATATCATCAATCCTGCCAAGATCCTTCCTGCCCAGAAAAATGCACATGTCTTGTTCAGCGGTTTCGTACTCTTCGATCATCCGCTGAAGGCAGGTGAGGAGTTTGAGGGAAGAGTGCCTCTGGAAAAATCGCTCGATACTCATCCAGAACTGGATCTCAGTTATAAGGACAAGGCGTTTACCATACAGTTTGCTTCCGACCAGGTAAGTATTCCTGCCCGTTGCCGTTTCCTCTATCGCATGAAGGGACTTGATGACAAATGGATGCTGACACCTGAGGGGCGTCCGGAGGCTACCTTTACCAATCTCTCTTCAGGCAGCTATGTCCTGGAGGCAAAGGTGGTGAATGCTGATGGTAGTGTGAGCGAAGAGGTGAGCACGCTGAAGATTTATATTCATCCGCCTTTCTATCTCTCTATATGGGCGTTTATCGTATATATTATATTAATAGGTGTAGCTTTCTATCTCTACCGTAAACGTATGCTCGAAAAGCAGCGTGTAAAATTCGAACTCCAGAGCAAGGAAGACAGTATCAAGAAGACCAAGGAGTTGAACGAACTCAAACTCAACTTCTTTACCAATGTGAGCCACGAACTCCGTACTCCGCTCACCTTGATTATCTCGCCGCTGGTCAATATGATCAGAGAAGAAAGAGATGAAAGTAAACGCAGAAAGCTGGAGATGATTCATCGCAATGCTACCCGTTTGCTCAATCTGGTAAACCAGATTCTCGACTTCCGCAAGATAGACCAGAACAAGGAGAAACTTACCCTGTCGCGTATAGACATCGTGAGCTTCGTTGACAATATCTGTACTTCGTTCCGTACTTTGGCAAACAGCAAAGTAACGCTTGCCTTCGATTCTACGGTGCCTAGTCTGCAGATGTCGTTTGATGCTGATAAGGTAGGAAAAATCGTGAATAACCTCCTGAGCAATGCCTATAAGTTTACGCCAGATGGAGGATTTATCACCGTTTCTCTGAGTGTTGCACTCCGCCAGCGTGTAGGAGACAAGGATTCGGATATGCTCCGCATCTCAGTATCTGATACTGGCAAGGGCATCAGCGATAAGGAGAAGGAACATGTGTTTGAGCGTTTCTATCAGGTCAATGGCACTGAAATGCAACCACAGGGTGGTAGCGGAATAGGTTTGAACCTGGTAAAGAAGTTTGCTGAACTGCATGGCGGTAAAGTAGATGTTACAGATAATCCAAGCGGAGGAACCATCTTTATGGTAGACCTTCCGATAGAGAGCAGTACCACCTCTAATTCTACGGCACATCTCGGTTCCTTGCGAGCAGCACCTATCATAACCACGGTGCATCAGGCTACTGATGAGGATCCGGATGCAGGTAAGAACGTTCTCTACGGAATGAGTAAACATGCGCATCAGCCAGGAGAATCGATGATCAAGAAGCCGGTAGTGCTTCTCGTTGACGACAGTGAGGACTTCCGTGAGTTTATGAACGAAGTATTGACAGACTATACGGTTGTTGAGGCTGTCAATGGTCAGGATGCCTGGAACAAGATTATCGACCGTCGTCCAGACATCATCCTGAGCGATGTGATGATGCCTGTGATGGATGGTAACGAACTCTGCCGGATGTGTAAGGACAATGACGAAACAACAGCCATACCTTTCATCATGCTCTCGGCCCGTATGGGAGATGAGCAACGCAAGGAAAGTCTGAAGTGTGGTGCTGACGAGTATATTGCCAAACCATTCGATATTGATATGTTGAATCTCTGTATTCTGAACCTCTTGAAGAAACGCAAGAATGTGAGCACAGAATATGTAATAACAGAGGCCGACCGCAAATTTATAGATGAGGTGAATGCTTATATCCGTGATCATATGAGCAATCCTGAAACATCGGTAGAATTGCTCAGTACTCATCTTAGCATTTCACGCGTACAATTATATAAACGCATGATTTCGCTGACGGGTATTACACCTTCTGAGTATCTCAGAACCAAGCGTATCAAATTTGCAGAGCATCTGCTGCGCTCGGGCGACTTGAACATCAGTGAAATAGCCTATAAGGTGGGATTCAATAATCCACGTTATTTCACTAAATACTTCCAAGACGCGTATGGCGTTACGCCGTCTCAATATCGTAAGAATCTGTCAGAATCAGAATAGTTTACGCTTCTAGTTAACATTTTATACACATACAGATAACATTTGCGCATAAAGATACGGGAATTTTCTCGTATCTTTGCCGCAGATTTTTAAACTTTCCTTTAAACATATAACAATGAGACTAACTAAAACATTATTGATTTCAGCAGTGCTGCTGATGAGTGCTACAGGCATGCAGGCAGCCGGTTTCAACCAGAATGGTAATTATCTTACTGTTCAGTTGAAGCAACACCAGAATTTTGGTCCTAGTCAGATTCGCCTCCAGGTGGTGAGCGATAAGATTATCCGTGTTCAGGCTACAGCCGAACAGAGTTTCCGTAACAAACAGAGTCTGATAATAGTGCCTCAAAACAGCAAGGCAAATTATAAGGTGGAAGAGCAGGGAGACAATCTCATCATTACCACTGCAGCTATGCGTGCTGTCATGAACGAGGCTACGGGTCAGATTACCTTCTATGACCTGAAAGACAATGTCCTTCTCAACGAGGTTGCTCAGGGTGGAAAGACTTTCAAGCCGTTCACCGTGCCTGACCGTGAAATGGGTGTAGACATTGCCAAGGTTCCTGAAGCACAGAAGCACGGATGGTCATGGCGTGCGCTCTTCAACTCTCCTGATAACGAGGCGTTCTATGGTCTCGGTCAGCATCAGAGTGAGGAACTCAACATGAAGGGTAAGAACGAAGACCTCTTCCAGTATAATACCAAGGTGAGTGTGCCTTTCGTCATCTCTAATAAAAACTACGGTATCCTCTGGGATTCTTATTCTTATTGCCGTTGGGGTAATCCGGAAGATTATCTCCAGCTCAACCGTGCCTTCAAACTCTATGATAAGGATGGTAAGGAAGGTCAGCTGACAGGTACTTATGTGGATAAGAATGGTCAGAAGATTGTTCGAGGCGAAGATAGCATTTACTTTGAGTATGCAATGCCTGAGACTTCTGAGGTTTGCAACCAGACCGACAAGGGCGGCATTCAGAACCTGCCAAAGGGGTTTGCACTGAATGGCTCCAAGGTGGTGTACGAGGGTTATGTGGAGGCTCCAAGTAACAGTTTCTATCAGTTTATCCTCTATTATGCCGGTTACATGAAGGTTTATATCGATGGCAAACTGGTTGTGCCTGAGCGCTGGCGTACAGCCTGGAATCCGAACTCTTATAAGTTTGAAACTCCTATCAAGAAGGGCGTAAGGACTCCAATCCGTATCGAGTGGCAGCCAGATGGTGATGTTTCTTACTGCGGACTCCGCGTAGCAGCTCCTCGTTCTGAGGCAGAGAAGAACCAGTTGAGCATCTGGAGTGAAATGTCGCCGGATATGGACTATTATTTCATCGCTGGTCAGAATCTCGATGAGGTGATTTCCGGTTACCGTACGCTTACCGGCAAGGCTTCGCTTTATCCTAAGTGGACCCTCGGTTTCTGGCAGAGCCGTGAGCGCTATCAGAGCAGCAAGGACATTGAGGACAACATGAAGAAGTTCCGCGACCTGCATATTCCTGTAGACAATATCGTTCAGGACTGGAACTACTGGAAACTGGATTCATGGGGAAGTCATGAGTTTGAGGCTGCCCGCTATCCAAACCCACAGGCTATGCTCGACAGCGTACATGCCATGAATGGAAGATTCATGATTTCCGTATGGCCTAAGTTCTACGATACAGTCAAGAACTATAAGGAACTCGACAACAGGGGTTGGATGTATCATCAGGCTATCAAGGATGATATTCACGACTGGCTCGGCTTCCGCGGTTCATTCTATGATGCCTATTCTGATGGTGCCCGCAAGATGTTCTGGCGCCAGATGGACGAGAATCTTTATACCAAGTATAAGTTCGGAATCGATGCATGGTGGATGGATGCATCAGAACCAAACGTTCGCGACTGTACCCCGATGTGGTACCGCAAGGCTCTTTCCGGTCCTACTGCCCTCGGTACATCTACCGAATATTTCAATGCTTACAGCATCGTAAATGCTGATGCTATCTATAACGGACAGCGCAGTGTGAACCCTAACCAGCGTGTCTTCCTCCTGACCCGTTCCGGTTTTGCCGGTGAACAGCGCTACAGTACGGCTACCTGGTCTGGTGACATTGCTACCCGTTGGGAAGATATGCGTGCCCAGATGACAGCCGGTTTGAACTATTCTATGGCAGGTCTGCCTTTCTGGGGAATGGACCAGGGCGGTTTCTGTGTAGAGAACCGCTATGTGGCTGCCCAGCAGGAGTTCGATAAGACCGGTAAGGAAAATGCTGACTTGAAGGAATGGCGCGAGTTGCAGGCTCGTTGGAACCAGTTCGGTTGCTTCGTACCTCTTTATCGTACTCATGGCCAGTGGCCTACACGTGAGGTATGGAACATTGCTCCGGCAGATCATCCGGCTTACAAGACCATCGTGGCTTACGATAAACTCCGTTACCGTCTGATGCCTTACCTCTACAGTATGGCGGGTATGGTTCATTTCAAGGACTATACGATGATGCGTGGATTGGTAATGGACTTCAACGGCGATGATAATGTTTACGACATCAAGGATCAGTGGATGTTCGGTCCTGCTCTCATGGCTTGTCCTGTAGGCGAGTATCAGAAGTACAGCCGCAATGTTTATCTTCCTAAGCAGAAGGGCTGGTATGATTTCTATACAGGTAAGCACTATGCCGGTGGACAGACAATCGTAGCCGATGCGCCTTTCGATAAGATTCCAGTCTTTGTTCCAGAGGGTTCTATTCTTCCTGTGGGTCCAGAGATGGAGTGGAGCGATCAGAAGAAGGCTGAGCTTATCGACCTCTATGTCTATGCAGGCAAGGACGGTTCTTATACACTCTATGAGGATGAGGGAACCAACTACAACTACGAGAAGGGTAAGTATGCTATGATAGACTTCAAATATAATGATGCTCAGAAGACTATTACTATCGCTGCCCGTAAGGGTGCTTTCGACGGTATGCTCCAGAAGCGTCGCTTCAATATCGTACTTGTTAGTGATAACAACCAGCAGGGTATCAGCCTCGCCAAGGCGCCTAAGGGCAAGATGGTGAAGTATGCTGGTAAGGCAGTTACTGTAAAACTGAAGTAATATGAAGAAGATATTTGCTTTAGCAATCTTTCTATTGGGCGCTCAGTCGTTGAGCGCCCGTGATC
>ULSP01052969.1_pt1 | contig 15480 bp, 15 predicted proteins | sample 1956811 | NCBI WGS metagenome assembly ULSP01 (sample SAMEA4835711, study PRJEB28245) | human gut metagenome | biome: gut microbiome; material: fecal sample | place: Denmark | collected 2008
GCCGTTGACCAGCACCGTCACATCATAGCGGTTATTGTGGGCAGCGCCTTCCTCGGCAGAGATGGCATACTGATTGATGACCTGCAGGCTGTTGTTGTGGATGCACTTCTTGTCAATAAGCTGAATATTTTTGCTTTCCCCGTTATCCCGGCGGAGCACCTGCACATAGTCCTCCTGAATCAGGCGGGTCTTTTCGAGAATGCCGGAGTTGGTGTTTGCCAGCACCTCGTCCCAGAAACGCTTCCATTCGCCGTCCGTAAAGCGATAGTTATTCAGCTTTTCCAGCTGCGTCCGCAGATTGGCAATCAGGTCAGCCTCTTTATGGATGGTCAGGCGCTCATAGCCCAGCTCGCAAAGCAGACGGATAAACTCCTTTTCCAAGTCTGCTTCGCTCTGGTACGCCTCCGAGCGCTTTGCCTGTGGCTTGTATTCGGTGACAACAGTGCTTTCACTGCTCTGGGCAACTATATTGAAATACATAAGTCAATTTGCAATTAGCAAGTAGCAATGAGCAATTGCCGATTGCTCCTCCTCTCTGTATTGCCTCGGTAAAACGCAAGTTGCTAATTTCTTCTGCGTTTTTGTGATGGAAGCAAGTATTTTAATCAATTCTTTGCAATCTGCATAGATGCTGTCAAACGCCTCTTTTTCGATGTAGCCGCTTTCAGCCAACAATTCAAGCCAATATTCCGTCTCGTTTGCTTCTTTGTAAGCAATGTACATCTTTGCGTAAAAATCTGCCTTGCTTTGCGCATGAGCGGCTTCTTTTGCATTCGCGCCAATGCTTGTTCCGCTGCGAAGCACCTGCTTCGAAAGCACATATTCTTTTTTCGTTTCACAGAGATACTGATACAGCCTGATGATTCGCAAAGCAAACGCCTTGCTCTTATCCAGAATAATGTTCTCTTTCATTGCTCATCGCTCATTTCTAATTGCTAATTTCACGAAATGTCAGCAGCTTGTCCCTGTAATACTCATATTGTTTCTGCCGGGCTTCGATTTCAGCGGGCAGGCCGGAGGAAAGGTTGGTGCAGATGGCATCAAAGTTGTCGAGAACTTCTACAAGGCGCTTTTGAACTTCAAGCGACGGCAGCGGAATTTCATAGTCCAGAAACTTCTTGAACTCCAGAGAATCTACCGTACCGCCCTGTTTCTTGGCTTTAGCCAATATATCAGGACTTTTCCCTTGTATTGCGTGAAAAGCATAGCGAGGAAGCACACCTTCACCGGCGACTAACATTTTAATATCTTGGTTCACTGTAGTTTCAAAAGGAACATAGGCAACCGGGAGCGTATGTTTCAGAATGCCGGAACGGGTGACAACAGCGATTCCATTAGAGGGATAGACGGTCATTGAGGCCTCTTTAATGGCTTTGGTCGTAATATGATCTTCGGTATCTTCCAATGTAGATACCTTCATATCTTTGGAGGTTATCCACGGTATCGTCCCATTTTCCCAGTAATCCGAGTTATCCATAGACGGCGTTTTCCCGCCGGACCAAGAGCCAAGTTCTCCAATCGTGATGATTTTTGTGCTGTCATGCGGTCTATCAAGCAACTTATCCCTATAATACGTATACTGCTGTTTTCTTGCGGTAAGCTCTGTGGTAAGCTCTGTGGTAAGCTCTGCGGTAAGCTCTGTGAAATTGTCCAGTATACGGACAATTTCACGCTGCACCGGCAAGGGTGGGACGGGAATTTGCAATACCTTAAAGTCTCCGCCTGTTAGTTTAGGAATATTGCCGTGAATCAGAGGAGATACATCGATGGTTTGAATATAGTGGTACAAGTAACGGAGCAGGACATCGCCACTTTCCTCAATAATGTGAGCGTGATTATTGACCCATATTTTCCCTGATGCCCAAGTAACAACAGGTGTGCCTCTGTCTGTTATTACACTGCCATCTTCCCCAACCAAAATAAAAGTTCCATCGAAAATGTAATCAGAAACATAGTCCTGAATGCCATTTGCTCCGTAATATGGGTAGTCCCCAGCCTCTCTTGCCGATTTGGTTACAGGTTTTCTTTTCCTGTCCAGAATGTTACAGCACTGCTCTAATGGGCGAAATTCAACCCCATCAGGGCAAAGCTCCTGAATCAATTCTTCAAGTTTTGTCATAGAAGTCCTTCCCTTTTTAATAAATCTAGAATTTTGCGTTTCTCTTTTCGATTTTTGGGAACAACAGGGACATCCAAAACATCCAATAATCCAAGTTCGCGCATTTTTCTAATTCGTTCCAATTTTTCGTAATTAATAGACACCCATAGTTCAGTCCTATGGAGTACATTTGTTCGTATGCACCCATCCTGCAAACGTTGTAACGTTTCTTCCATAACAATTCCTGTCTGAAAGACAGTTGCATATTCTTTCCTTTTATCCTCCGGAATTTTCTTAATATCTTCAGTGTCTGAAAACACAGAGTAAATTTTTTCTTCTTGGTTCTCTCCCCCATCACTCCGGTGTAATCGACCCGGATGCTTTATATTTAATGCCGCTTCTTCTATCTCTTTGGTTACTCCATTTGCTATACGAAAAAGTTTAGAATCAAAAGGTACATAATCCAAGGTAAGAGCATCTGGCAAAAATGATACACACAACTTACGAATAGCTTCGAGTTGCTGTTTCATTTCATCAGCTATAGACCCCAGAGACTCATATTGCTTTTCAGTATAATTTTCGTCTTTGTGTGCATAGTTTTTGTCTCGTTCATAATACACAGACTGAATCAAGGCATCTTTGCAGATTTCCTTCTTCTTTTTGGGAAAACATTTATCCAAAACAACACAAGCATTAACATAAAAAGTGCGTCTCGTTTCATTTACAATGCCTTTAATATCGATCATCGAAACTTTTTCTGCATATAAAGACAAGTATAGCATTGTATCTACGGACTTTTTGGCATCGATTAAATACCTTGCCAGTTCCCACTTTTCCATAAGTTACCCCTCAATCTCCTCAACGATTCGATTGATTTCTTCCCGCAGCCTCTGCTCCCGTGCGACGATCTCGGCAATCTCGGCGTTCAGCTTCACAATGTCAATCTTTTCACGGGTGTCCTCCTGCTCCACATAGGTGGAAACGGAAAGATTGTAATTATTCTGCTTGCTGCCAACTTCGTCGTTTGGCACAAGGTGGGCAAAATGCTGCTCGTCCTTACGCTCCGCCACGGCGGATACGATGCGCCGGATGTTGTCCTCGGAGAGTCGGTTGTTCTTCGTGACCTTCACAAACTCCTTGGAGGCATCCACGAACAGAATGGCGTTGTCCGTCTTGTTCTTTTTCAGCAACATAATGTCCACGGAGATCGTGACATTTAAGAACAGGTTGGAGGGCAGCTGGATGATGGCATCCACAAAGTTGTTATCCACCAGATACTTGCGGATCTTCTGCTCGGCTCCGCCACGGTACATAATGCCGGGGAAGCAGACGATGGCTGCTGCACCGTTGGAAGCCAGCCACGAAAGGCTGTGCATAATAAACGCCATATCGCCCTTGGAGGCAGGAGCCAGCACTCCGGCAGGCGAAAAGCGCGGGTCATTGATAAGCAGCGGGTTCTTATCGCCCTCCCACGGCACGGAAAACGGCGGATTGGATACGATCAGCTCAAAGGGCTGGTCGTCCCAATGCTGCGGGCTGAGCAGAGTATCTTCCCGCACGATGCTGAATTTGTCAAACTCGATGTTATGCAGGAACATATTGATGCGGCAAAGGTTGTAGGTGGTCAGGTCAATCTCCTGACCGTAGAAGCCTCGCTCGATATTATCCTTTCCCAGCACTTTTTCCACCTTCAGCAGCAGAGAACCGGAGCCGCAGGCAGGGTCATAGACCTTGTTGATTTTCGTTTTGCCGATGGTGCCGAGGCGAGCCAGCAGCTCTGAAACATCGGCAGGCGTAAAATACTGGCCGCCCTTTTTACCTGCGTTGGCGGCATACATCCCCATTAGGTACTCATACGCATCGCCGAACAGGTCGGGATTGATGCCATCAGTAGAGAACAGCGGCATCTGCGCCACGCCGCTTAGCAGTTCCACCAGCACCTTGTTGCGCTTGGCGACGGTTTCGCCGATGGCCTTGCTGTTCACATCAAAATCGTCAAACAGCCCCGCAAAGTCGTTTTCCGCATCGCCGCTGGCTGCACTGCTTTCGATGTGGTTGAATACCCGCTCCAGCGTTTCGTTCAGGTTGTCGTCCTTATCCGCACGGGCGAGAACATTGCAGAACAGCTCCGAGGGTAGGATGAAAAAGCCCTTTTCCTGCACAAGGTCTTCACGGGCAGGCTCCGCATCGGCGTCAGCCATTTTTGCGTAATCAAAGTCCTTGTTCCCGGCGGCGTGTTCGCCCTCATTGATATAGGCAGTGAAGTTCTCCGAAATATAGCGGTAGAACATCGTGCCCAGCACATAAGATTTGAAGTCCCACTCCGCCACATGACCTGCGTGAACAAGGTCGGTGGCGATTTTATATATGCGGCGGAACAGCTCGTCCCGCTCCTGATCTTTCTTTACATCTGCCATTGCATTTACTCCTTCTGGGCAATCCACGACGCTTCGATTTCATCAAAGGGGATGTTGTTTTCTTCACAAAATGCCTTGATTTTTTTCATTGCCGTGATATTCGGCTTGGTTTTGGCGTTTTCCCAACGGTTTATCGTTCCAACGGATACATTCAGCGCTTTTGCGAAGTCCTCCTGCGACAGCAGGGCTTTCTTGCGCACGACCCGTATTAACTCACTTAAAGGCGTCATCAAACAGTTCTCCTTCCAGAAGATTAACAGCATTATACCATAAACCTATCATTTTCTCAACACCGTTTGGAAAAACTGAATACCAAAATACAGAGGCGCAGCCTTCGGAGTGATCCGTTGGCTGCGCCTCTGTTTGCGTTTCGGAAGAAAATTTTCAAGAACACCCTCAAAATCTGCGGCTCAATTCAAAGTAAGTAGAGAAAAGAATTTTGAGAACCGTCCAAAAACACCCCCACAAAAGGACACCCAAATTCAAAGTAAGTGAGGAGGTCTTTGCAGAACTCACAGCCATTGAGCTGTTCATAAAAAGTTTACAAAATTTTCTTCGTTTTTTCTGCGAAAAAGTTCCCAGTTGATTAGTGAGGGGATCTATAAATTGACCTTCTCGCTGGCTACCTAATAGGGAGAATTTTTTCACAGGGGGTTAATAAACGACCCTTCTCGCTGCCTACCTATTGAGGTGTTCTCCCCGTGTGCCTTGAAAGAGGCGAATTTTTGAAAAAGTGCGGGAATTTCGCAGGAAAATTCGGCAAAGGAAAAGTGAGAGGACGGTAGCTGGTTCCACCGCTTGTCGCCGCTCTGTGGTTTTCTGCGTGCACCTTGAAAATTAAATAGCAGAAATTTTGGAGAAGAGAGTCACCACCCTGCCCATTTTAGGAACAAGTGAAGGAGGTTTTTTCAATGGTCATCAAAATCACACCGCAGCAGGCGAAAAAAGTCAACGCCCTGCTGCAGAAGCTGTGCGCCAACTATGAGGTTGGCAACTGCCTGCTGCTGGACGACGGCGAGCCCTGTGTCTGCGTCCAGAGCATCAGCAAGTACGGCATCTACTGCAACTACTTCAAGAATGCCGTGCTCCCAGTGGACGAAGGGCTGCACGCCGAGATAATGAAGCCGACCGGCGGCAAGCGCTGTGTGCTGTGCCGTCAGGCGTTTGCGTCGAGGGCGAAGAATCAGCGTTATTGTCCGGCCTGCGCCGCCAAGTAGAAACGGCTGAAGGCAGCCGAACGGCAGCGCCGAAAGCGGGCATCGGCGTCACGCTTTTAAGGTGCGGACAGCCCTGAAATACAAGGCTTTTTTGAACCCAAATCAACCCAAGCAATACAGCAACACCTTAGCCTCAAAAATCCGCTTTGAAAAGCGTGACAAATTCAAGCGAGAGGAGGAATTCAATGAACCCATATTTTACAGTCAACGACTCCGAACATTTCACCTTTTACCGTATACCAAAGCTGCTGTTCACAGATGAGATTTACCAAACTGTTTCCACCGATGCCAAGATGCTCTACGGCCTGCTGCTGGATCGGCTGTCCCTATCCGAGAAGAACGACTGGAAAGACGAGCACGGTCGGGTCTACCAATATTTCACCATCCATCAGGCGCAGGAGCTGCTGCATTTCGGACACGAAAAGGTCTGCCGCCTGTTTGCAGAACTGGATGCAGCCGACCTTATCGAGCGCCGCCGTCAGGGGCAGGGCAAGGCCAACCGCATCTACTTAAAGGAGTTTATCCAAAAGTCCGATTTTCGGAATTCCAGAAGTCCGGGAATCGGAAGGAAATAAGACTTAGAGAGTGATATTTACTATCCGAAAAAGAGAAAGAAGGTCAACAATGAATAACAAAAACACAGTGCCAATGAAACCGGCGCTCTTAAGAATTGAACAGCTGCGCCCGTTTGAAGACCATCCCTACAAGGTACAGGATAACGAGGAGATGGCTGCTCTTTCGGAAAGTATCCGGGAGAATGGTGTTCTTTCCCCGTTGATCGTCCGTTCCGTTGAAAACAGAGATGAGTATGAAGTCATCAGCGGCCACCGCCGCCTGTATGCTGCCCGGAAGGCAGGTCTGACAGAAGTTCCCGTGCTGATTTACACCCTTGACCGGGATGCCGCCGCCATTGCCTTGGTGGACAGCAATCTGCACCGGGAGCATATCCTGCCCAGTGAAAAGGCGTATGCTTACAAGTTGAAAATGGAAGCACTGTCCCATCAGGGAATCGCTTGTGGACAAGTTGGCCACAAGTCCCGGGATGCTATTTCCGATACAGACAGCGGCAGGCAGGTTCAGCGCTATATTCGCCTGACCTACCTCATCCCGGAATTGCTGGAAAAGATGGACAAGGAGGAAATTGCGTTCTCTGTCGGCGTGGAGTTGTCCTATCTCGATGAATACAGCCAGCGGGATGTGCTGGAGCAATGTGAGATCAACGACTGCACGCCATCTTATTCGCAGGCATGGCGAATGCACAAGGCCGACCGTGAAGGGCTGCTGACGAAGGATGTGATCCAGTTCCTTATGAGCGAAGAAAAACCGAACCAGCGGGAGACAGTGAAGATACCCACCGAAAAGCTGCGAGAATTTGCGCCAGATGCCAACCCACAGCAGCTTGAGGACTTCGTTCTCAAAGCCTGCGAGCATTACCGCAAATACCTCATCCGCCAGCGTGGGCGGGAGGAACGATAAGGAGTGATAGAAAATGAAGCGGCAAACGAATTGGATCGTCGGCGTATCCGACGGAAAAGTCCACGAATACAAAATTGGGGATGTGACCTATTTTGTTTCTGCAGAATTTGAGCGCAGCTCTCAAACCAATCTGCGTGACCGTGTACAAAGAACGGTGGTCAGCGATCTCATACCTTTGACGCCCGGTCAGGCATCCGATACAATGGCAGCGGAATATGTGTGTTCGGCTGCCGGGAAGGAGGACTTATGCAGTCGAAAAAGAAAAAAGAACAATTGGGACTAACGGCACTGTACTGCCGCCTGTCCCGTGATGATGGAGCGGAAGGCGACAGTAACTCCGTAGCCAATCAAAAGCGTTTATTGCAGAAATACGCCAAAGAAAATAGCCTCGGTAATACCCGTTTCTATGTGGACGACGGTTATACCGGCACGAATTTCAACCGTCCGTCTTTTCAGAAAATGATTGAGGACGTCGAAATGGGCTATGTGACAGCGGTCATCGTCAAGGATATGTCCCGGCTTGGTAGAGATTATCTCGGTGTTGGGTACTACACAGACACCTTCTTCCCGGAACACAATATCCGTTTTATTGCGGTGAATGACTGCGTAGACAGCGATGACGGCGAAAATGAGCTTGCCCCATTTCGAAATGTGATGAACGAGATGTACGCCCGGGACATCAGCCGCAAGGTGCGGTCTGCCCATCGTATCCGGGGCAATTCCGGCGAACCGCTGGGCCAGCCGCCCTACGGCTACAGGAAAGACCCGCTGAACAAAAAGCACTGGATCATTGACCCGGAGGCCGCTCAGGTGGTGCGGGACATTTTCCGTATGTGTCTGGAGGGTAAGGGCAACGACACCATTGCCCGCATTTTACAGGAAAATGGGATTCTCAACTGCACGGCGTACTGGCACGAAAAAGGCATCGGTAGGGGCGGCAAAAAGACGCAGCCAAACCCTTACCGATGGAAAAACAGCACCATTCGTAAAATCCTGACCCAGCAGGAATACTGCGGCGATGTGATCAATTTCAAGACCTACTCTAAATCCTTCAAGGATAAGACCCGCATCGATAACCCGGAAGAAAACTGGGTCATCTTCAAGGATGTTCACGAGCCGATTGTCGACCGGGACACCTTTGAGCAGGTACAAAAGAAGATCATCAAGCGGACAAAGCGCCGTGCGCCGAAATCGGAGAATGGCGAAAAGAGCATCTTTTCTGATCTGCTGTACTGCGCCGACTGCGGTCACAAGCTGTGGTATCACGTCAACACCATCAATAAGAATATATGCTTTTTCTCCTGTTCCAATTATGTAAAAGACTACCGTGGCAGTTGTCCGACCCGGCACTATGTGCGGGCGGACGCTATCGAGCAGGTGGTAAAACTGGAGCTACAACGAATGGCGCAATTTCTGCGGGACGACGAGCCAATGTTCGCCGACCTTCTGGAACGCAAGTCCAACCGGGAGATCGCAGAGGAAAAGAAGCACCTTGAGGGAGAGCTGCAAAAGGCACGGATGCGAACAGAAACCGTGTCCCGACTCTACAAAAAGGCCTTTGAAAAGAATGCGGAAGGGCTTCTTTCCGACGAGGGCTTCCTGCAAATTACCCACGAATACGATGTAGAGCAGCTTGCCTTGAAAGCGAAGATCCCACAGCTCCGGGAGCAAATTGCGGAGGCGGAGCGGCAAGCGGCCAATAAGGACAAGTTTATCGCTGCCATCCGAAAGTTTATGCAGATGGACGAGCTGACCGCACCACTGCTGCGGGAGCTTATTGACCATATCGAGGTGTACGAAACGCAGGGCGTCGGAAAAAGTAGAACACAGCGAATCGCAATTCACTACCGCTTTGTGGGGTACATCGACATCCCGGCAGCGCCTCTGACAAGCCATTATATCTCCGAAACAAGGCAGGGCGTGGCCGTGGAATATATCCCCGCATAACGAAGGAGAGCAGGCGAAATGCCTGCTCTCCAAAAGAAGCATAAAAAATCGAGTGTTCATAACATCAAATCCGTTATGAACACTCGATATGGTCGGAGTGACGGGATTCGAACCCATGGCCTCTTGGTCCCGAACCAAGCGCGATACCAAACTTCGCCACACCCCGAAGTGCTTTAAGAATTATATACTATTGTCGCGAAAATTGCAAGAGCTTTTTTAAATAAATTCGTGTGTTGCGCAATTTTATTCTGCGCCTGCGAAGCAGGGGAGCCGGATTGCCGGCTCCCTTTGGCTATTATTATCAGTCTCTGTGTTTTTCTTCGAGCGCTCTTTTGGTTTCGTCCCATTTCTCTCCGGCGAGGGGATAGAACTTCAGGCTTACCGCGCAGATTATAAGCAGCGCAGCGGGTACAGCCATCCATGCGACGAGCACGCCCTGCTTTGCCCATTCGCTCTGCATTCCGGAGGCAAGCGTCGTGTCGTAGCCGAATGCCTTGGCTATGAGCAGAAACGCGGAGTTCGCGAAGCTTATCGCGGGCTTTGTTATCAGGCTGTTGACTCCCGCGTACATGCCCTCGTGGCGCAGCCCGGTGATGCTTTCATCGTAGTCGATAACATCGCCGTTCATCAGCGGAACAAGGTACATTCCGCCCGCAAATCCCATGCCTGCGGTGAAGAATCCGAGGACGGCAATGACGCTTATCTTGCCGAATATCGCCATCGCCGCAGAGCCGCAGGCGAATATCACGCACATGATGAATACGCATTTCTTGACGCCCCATGTCCTGACTTTAGTCGCCCATAGTATAACCCCGAGTACCGCGCCGAGTCCCAATGCTCCGTAGGCTACCGGCATCGGCAGGTCGAATTCGTCAAAGTAGTATATGACGCCCTGCATGAGTATCGTCTGAATGAATACTACAGTAAACGAGAGCACCTCGAAAACGACGAACGAGCGGTTCTTGAAGCAGTCTATGACTGCCTTGAAAATGTTTTCGTTCTTGTCGCTCTCGGTCGTGACTTTCTCTTTGTAGAAGAAAGTAGATGTGAATATGATAACGAACGCGAGGATTCCTATGCCCGCCATTATCAGCTGAAACTTTGTCGGGTCGCTTCCGACCTCCGGCTTTATCAGCGGGAAAACAACGAGCGGAACCGCCATCGCGATGAGCGTGAAGAATATCTTCCACAGGAAGATGCCGCTGCGCGCCTTGTTCGATACCGCCATGGTGTAGGGCATGACATAGATGGACGTCGCGATTGCCGTGTAGAGCGTGTCAAACAGGAACAGCGTTGCGAGCATCTGAATGAACAGAGCCGTCTGCGAGCTGCCGAGCGGCCATCTGACCCATGTCAGCACGAAAATCAGCGAATAGAAGAACGCGCCGTATCTTATATACGGTATTCTGCGCCCGAGCTTCGACTTCGTGTGGTCGGAGATATAGCCGAACAGCGGGTCGTTCAATGCGTTCCATATGGCGAATATCATCCATACCGTGCTCGCGCGTCCCTCGGAAAGACCGAGGAATTTCGTGAAGAAATATGTCATTCCTCCGCCTGTCAGCAGGCTGTTTATTGTTGTGCAAAGGCAGTCCGCCGAGCAAAGCCAGAATTTGCTTGACGCGGAGACTCTTTCTTCGGTGCCTGCGATGTTCTTTTTCATATTTTTACCCTCATTTCTTGAACACTCTGTCCGTGCGGTAGATTATCCCGTCCGGTCTGTTCGGATATTGTGTTATCTTCGGCAGCTTTGAGTTGCCGCGGCTTTTTGCCATGATTTCCTTGCCCCAGGTTATGACCTGAGCTATATATTCGCGCTCCAGCTGCGGAACTCTGTGACCCCAGAATATCCTGTAGTCGGCGCTCATGTCATATAGCCACTGCGCGCTCGGGAGCCACTCCTCAATGCTCGTGACTCCGGGCAGCTGCATCCACAGCGCGTCGCAGACATTGTCGCCGCTGAATATGATTTTGTCCTGCTCGTCGATAAATGCGACGCTGCCGTGAGAATGTCCGGGCGTGTGCCTGACGCGCACGGTCTTTCCGCCGAGGTCGAAGATATGCCCGTCGTCCATGGGGATTATCTTTGTTTTGTATTTGCCGGGTTTTACGTCGCCCATTTTGAATCCGTGCGATTTCACGGGCGTGTTTGATGCGAGGAATACTTTGCGAAACAGCAGGGACATCTGCGCTTTGTTGAGCATTTCACAGTCAGCGCGGTGAATGTAAATTTCTTCAAACTGTCCCGCGCCGCCGATGTGGTCGCCGTGTCCGTGCGTCGCCGCGAGAATTATCGGCAGATCTGTGAGCTTTTCCGCCGCGCCTCTTATGTCGCAAAAGCCCGTGCCGCAGTCTATCAGCAAAGCCTTTTCGCTGCCGACGACAAGATAACAGTTCGTGCCGTCAAACTCGTTGAGCAGATAAACATTTTCGGCGAGCTTTGTTACCGGAAGATCGCTTCTCATTCTTTGCCCTCCGCTGTCTTTTCGCTTATGCGCTTGTCGTGGTATTTCTTCGCGGGGATGAGCGGGATTATCGTCAGCAGCACGAGAGCCGCGCCGACGAGCAGAAGCGTGTGGGTCGGCAGATATGCCGTCAGCCCGTTTTCGTCAACGAACTCGCCGCTCTTTTTGATTATCGGGTTTGCAATCAGCGGAGCTACGACCATCGGGATGAGCACGAAGAAGAGAATGCGGATTCCCTCAAACTGACCTCTCGCGTCCTCGGGATAGAGCTGCTTGCCCCAGACCGTGCTGCTCTGCAGGAACAGCACATAGCCCATGCCGAGCAGGAGAACGCCGATGAGAAGCATCGGGTTCCAAATCGAGTTTGTGTTGACATTCTCGGGTCTTACAAACAGTCCGAGCAGACCTACTCCGATGCTGTTGAGAACAGTTGAAATGAAGCAGAGCAGTGGAGCCTTGTTATTGTTGAGCAGCTTCGTGCAGGGAATGGTGAACAGCATCGCGAGCACGAGCGCAACGCCCTCGATATATCCCATCATGTCGGCGGAGAAGCCGAGATAATATATCATGTAGTTGCCGATATGGGCGAAATACATGTTGAACGCTATGAAATAGACGGAGAGCGAGAGATTGACCCAGGCGAGCTCCTTGTTCTTTATGTAGTTTTTGAAATTGAGTATGCTGAAGAACTGCTTGGCGAATGTGCCGCGCTTGCTGGGCTTTAATTCCGGGCTGTCCTTCATCGCGAACAGGCAGTATATGCCGAAGAGTATAACCGCAACGCCCATGACTAAGAACAGGCGCATGTAGTTGTCGTTGCTGCCGACGAGCATTCCGCCCGCTACAGTGCCGACTATTGTGCCGATGACCGGCTGAGTGGCGAGCGCCGCGCCGATCTGACCTTTATTTTTGTCGTTCATGTGGTCGTTGACCCATGCGTTGAAGCCGATATCATTTCCCATCGAGCCGAAGAAGCTCATTATCGCGTCTGCCGCGACGACCGCAACGCCGACTGCCATGAGTACGGACGAAGTCTCCGTGCTGCCGCGCACGAGATATTGCGTCAGACCGAATACAATGGTGAATATGCCCCAGAGAATGTAGCCGACCGAAGCCATCACCTTGCGCTTGCCTATCCTGTCTGAGATGCAGCCGAATAGGAAAGTTGAGATAGTCGTCGCCGTTGCCGAAACGCCGACCATCCATGAGATTATTGTCGGATCCTTTGCAATCTTTGCGTAGACAAATGTGTTGAACCACTGGTTTTCCATGTTCCAGCAGATTTGTCCGGCGATTCCGAGACCCCATACGAGAATCCAGAACCTTGCGTTTGAAAGTCCGTTTTTGTTTTTCATTATCTTTCACCGCCTCAAAAGATTTCTGTTAGTTTTATATTAAACTTGCACCGCCCAAAAGTCAATAAAACTATATGCAAAATTGCTGAAAAGTTTATAAATGTATTTATTATTTTGTACATGATATAAAAACACGGCCTGAAAATATCAGACCGTGCTTTTATTTAAAATATTTTATTTTTTCGCTTTGAATCGGCGGCCCTTGGCGTTGAGCGATTTCATCGCTTCGATGAAGCCATCGCGGGTCACGCCTGCGGGCATGTGCGCCCATTCGGTGGTTTGAACGAATTTATCCGCCATCTTTTCAAATTCGCTCTCGTCAATCTCGATATCGTCGAAGCAGACGGGGAGACCGATCGAATTGTTGAATTTCATTATGCGCCCGACCTCGTCGGCATTTTGTTCAAACTCGAGCAAGCAGAGCACGCCGAGCGAAACAACCTCGCCGTGCAGATGACGGTGCCCGTGCTCGGTTACGGTTGAGCCGTAGTAGACGCAGTGGGCGAGGGTGGAGTTGTAATAGTAGCTGTCAACCGTGCTCATCATGTTCGAGACGATGCCGGTCGATATAATAATGTCGAGCGTCACCTGGTCGAGCGCGAACGACGCTTTCTTTTCTCTTATGGATTCCAGAGCCTCTGCGCCGTATTCTATCAGCGGGTCGGTGCATATCCTGCTTATCTGCTTGCCCATGAGCGGCGTGTGCGAGAGCGTGTCGTCCTTTGAGGAGAACACAGCTTCGTATTCCTTGCTCAGCGCGTCGCCGATGCCCGCCCACAGCAGCTGCTCCGGCGAATCCGCGATAACGGCGGAGTTTATAAAGCAGTGGTTTGCAAGCTTCGGATAATAGTATTCCCTGAACGAGCCGTCGGGGTTGTATATGACCGAGATGGCAGTCACCGACGCGCAGTTTGAAGCGACGGTCGGGAATGTGAACAGCGGCTTGTCAAGCTTGTCTGCAACATATTTGCCCGTGTCGCATGCGCGCCCGCCTCCGACTGCGAATATCATGTCGGCGTCTCTGACAGTCGGATTCGCTATCAGCGCGTCGCCGTTTTCGTATGTCGAATCGCCGCCGTATTCAATAAAATCGAGCAGCTTTACATCGCTCCCGGCAACGCCGTCAATCATGGCTTTTTTAGCCTTCGCCATTGCGGTCTTTCCGCCGATGACTGCGGCGGTCTTGCCGAAGAACCGCGTGACATGCGGTATTTCTTTGTAGCAGTCGGGACCTATCGAATAGCTCGGCAGGTATAGGTTGTAGTTGATGTTGTAGTCAGACATTTTTATCACTATCCTTTTTCAGTTTTCCGCGTTATATTTTTCAAGCTCCGTTATGGCGTCAACAATCATGTCCTCAGTTACTTCATAAGGATATTTGCGAACATCGATGCCCTTGAGCGCTTTCTCGGCAACGGTTCTGACATCGTCGGGAGTTGCGTGAATGTCGCTGAGCTTTGTCGGCAGACCCATGGAGCGGTTGAAATTGAATACCTTTTCTCTCTCTTCGTACTGCTTGTCAACCGTCAGCAGAACAAGTATTCCGTAGGAGACGACCTCGCCGTGCAGATGATGGTTCTCTTCGGTGCTCTTGAGAACGGTGAAGCCGTTGTAGACCGCGTGAGCAAGACCGGTCGTATAATCGACCTGAACGAAGTTCGAGACAAGTCCTGTCGAGACGATTATTCCGAGGATAACTTCGGTCAGCTCGTCAGTTACTTTGTGAGCGCGGCAGTCGGCAAGAGCTTTTTCGCCCCAGCGGAGCATCGGCACCGCGCACATTGAGCTCAGCGCAATACCCATGGCATCCGAGTGAGCGGGAATATCTCCGCGCGAAGATACCGTACACTCATAGTGCTTCGCCATCGTGTCGCCGATGCCTGCCCAGAGATATTTGTCCGGCGCGTCGGCGATTATCTGAGTGTCTATAAAAATGTGCTTGGGCGGGATCTTCGAGAACGAATATTCGCGCAGGCTTCCGTCCGGATGATAGAGTATGCCGAGGCTCGTGCAGGATGCGCAGGTCGAGGCGATGGTCGGGAATGTGAAGAACGGTCTGTCCGTCGAGTGGGAGAGTACCTTGCAGGTGTCGATAGCCTTGCCGCCGCCGACAGCGAAAATCATGTCCGCGTCCGCAACTTTTGGCTTGAGCATCTCAATATTCTCGACCGATGCTTCGCCGCCGTACCAGAACGGACCGATGATTTCGATTCCGGCTTCTTTAGCCGCTGCGATTATCTTATCCTGCGCCGCGGCGAGTGCGTGCTTGCCGCCGATTATCGCCGCCTTTTTGCCGTATGCCGGGCAGATTTCTTTTATATCCTCATATGCGTCCGTGCCTACCGAATATCCGGGAAAAAGTGTTCTCTTCATATTATATCATCCTTTCCGAAAAAGTGAAGTCCTGTTATTTGCACTCGGGGTGCTCTTTGATGTATTTTCTGTTCTTGTATACGCCGACCGTCAGGAACGGTACAACAACTATGGCGATGGCGAGATATCCGC
>ULSP01049642.1_pt1 | contig 15310 bp, 10 predicted proteins | sample 1956811 | NCBI WGS metagenome assembly ULSP01 (sample SAMEA4835711, study PRJEB28245) | human gut metagenome | biome: gut microbiome; material: fecal sample | place: Denmark | collected 2008
TTAATTCGGCAATTAGTTCATCCCGATGACAATAAGGACCCGTTGAAAATTTACGCAGACAATAAAGAAAGCTATTTTCAGGTAAAATACATTCCGATCAACGTCAACAAGCAGACCGGACTAGAGAGTAAGTATGTCGGGGATGTGATCTTGTTGAAGAACGTGACCGAATTTAAAGAAAAAGATATTGCAAAGACAACCTTTATTTCGACGATTTCCCATGAACTGAAAACACCGATATCAGCTATTATGATGAGCTTGAAATTACTGGAAGATAACAGGATAGGAAAGCTAAATACAGAACAGGAGAGCCTTTCTAGGAACATAAAGGAGAATAGCGATCGTTTGTTGGAGATCACTAGTGAATTGTTGAAGATGTCACAGGTAGAGAGTGGTAAGCTCTATTTGAATCCGAAGATTACCAAACCGATCGAACTGATTAACTATGCCATCAAGGCGAACCAGGTACAAGCCGAGCGTTTTAACTGTCAGATCGAAGTGGAATATCCCGAAAAGATTGCCAAGTTGTTTGTTGACAGCGAGAAGATTGCTTGGGTTGTGACCAATCTGTTGTCGAACGCCATCCGTTATTCATCGGAGAACGGGAGGATCGTCATCGGTGCACGACAGATCGACAAAGCCGTCGAGATTTATGTCAAGGACTTCGGAAAGGGCATTGATTCGCGTTACCACGAAAGTATTTTTGATCACTATTTCCGTGTCCCAGGAACAAAAGTACAAGGTAGTGGTTTAGGACTTGCCATCAGCAAGGACTTTGTGGAAGCTCATGGTGGTACGATCCATATCGAAAGCGAAGTCGGTAAAGGTAGTACGTTCGTGGTTAGATTTAATGTATAAAAAGTAAAATCAAAAATCAGATAGTCTAATGAAAGTATTAAAATTTGGTGGTACTTCAGTCGGTTCTGCCCAGCGGATCAAGAATGTTGCGTCAATAGTTTGCGATCAGGAACAGAAAATAGTAGTGCTCTCTGCTATGGCTGGGACAACAAACTCTTTAGTGGAGATATCTGAATGTTTTCACAAAAAAGATCCGGAAAAAGCCAATGCGGTCCTTTCTTCCTTGGAGCAGGCTTATGTCAATCATATAGAAGAATTATACCGGAGCGATGTCTACAAGGAAAAAGCCATGCAATACATGCTCGAACGGTTTCAACATGTCTGGTCTTTCTCAAATATGCCTTTCAACGTATTCGATGAAAAGGAAATCTTGGTGCAGGGTGAGTTGATATCGACTTTTCTGATGGCCTGTTATCTGGAAGAACAGGGGGTGGAGGTTGCTTTATTGCCTGCGTTGAACTTCATGCGGATTACGGTGGACAATGAACCGGATATGGAATATATCTCTAAACACCTAAAGGTTCTTTTGGAGCAAAACAAGGAGGCTGAAATATATATCACGCAAGGTTTTATTTGCCGGAATGCCTACGGCAGTATTGACAACTTGGAAAGGGGAGGAAGTGATTACACCGCCTCTTTAATCGGAGCGGCTATCCAAGCAGAAGAGATACAGATATGGACGGATATTGACGGAATGCATAATAATGATCCACGGTTTGTCAATGATACCGCTCCTGTCAGACAATTGAACTTCGACGAAGCAGCCAAGTTGGCGCATTTCGGTGCTAAGATACTGCATCCGGCTTGTATCCTACCTGCCAAGGAAAAGAACATTCCGGTACGCCTTTTGAACGCGTTGCAACCAAGTGCGTCAGGTACATTGATCTCGAACACTGCTGAAAAAGAGGCGATCAAAGCTGTTGCCGCCAAAGACAATATCACATATGTCAAGATCAAGTCGCTACATACGATACCGACACCTCATTTTCTGAGCATCGTGTTTGATACATTCTATAATTACAATACACCGGTGGACATGGTGACTACTTCTGATATCGGAGTTTCCGTAGCGATTGATAATGACAAGCACATAGACGAGATTGTGGGTGTATTAAGGGAATACGCAACGATTACAGTCGAAAAGAATATGGTGATTGTTTGTGTTGTTGGTGACTTGGAATGGCAAAATGTCGGTTTTGAGGCACGCATCATCAATGCGTTGAAAGATATTCCCGTACGAATGATTTCATACGGTGGTAGTAGTAGTAACGTATCGTTGGTGATGAAAGCGGAGGATAAAGTGCATGCCTTAAAGGCGCTCAGTGAACACCTATTTTCCGTATCTGACATTTATTAAATATACCAGATTTGATTCCTTTATCAAATGTTTGGGAGGGACACCAAATCTGTTGAACAATTATATGAAAAACAGAAAGAGAAGGAAATGTTGGAAGATCAAGATGCCTCTGTTTATTCTGTTATCTTTTGGTATAGACAAAATATAATGAAGTGAATTCTAAATGTTTTTGTCTAACTTTTAGGATTCACTTCTATATCCATCTACTATTTAACAATATATATTATTTCTTATAACCCGCTAAAATCGACCCCGTCAAATATTAGAGAAGGAACACGCCAACTGGAGAATGTGCGCGGGTCATTGCCGACTTCGGCTAAATTACTCCACAAGGAAATCATGTTGCCTGTTGCGTTCATTTCGGAGATGGGTTGTGTCAGTTTGCCTTTTTCGATCAGGAAACCTTCTACACCGTAAGAGAAGTCACCGGTCGTACTGTTGCTGTTACCGCCGTTGAAACCCGTCACCAGAATGCCTCTGTCGACAGAAGCAATCAGACCATCCGTATCCTTATTTCCCATTTGCATGGTCAGGATAGAAGGGGAGGCAATCGTTTGTCTCATATTCATCTTGTTGGCTGAATAGGTATCGATATAATAGGTTTTCAGGATACCGTTTTCAAACACAGGCATACGTTTTGTCGCTACACCTTCGCCATCGAAATATCGGGCACCGGATGTACCCACCATGTGGGGGTCATCGATAACCGTTAGTTTGTCACCCAATACTTTCTGGTCGATTTTATCCAACAAAAAAGAGTTTTTCTGCTGGATGGAAGAACCATATAATGCGTCAATTACCGGAGAAAGCAAACGGGAGGAATTCATATTGTCCACAACCATCTGATACTTGCCGGAAGCGACCTTTTTCTGTCCCAGTTTACGCATTACACGTTCCAGGGCCTTTGTTCCCAGACCTTCTTTAATTAACTTATCATAGTAAAGTGAAGAATCGAACCAATAGGATTCCGGGCGAGCATCCCCTTCACCTTTGATGCTTACGCTGGCAACTAGGCTGAAAGAAGAACCGGATGCTTCCCCTTCGAAGCCGTTGCTGGCAACCATATATTTGAAATCCTTTTCATCGCTGTAGGATGAATTGACCGAGATAATACGGGGGGCTTTTCCCATCATTTCGTTGCAGACGTTCATGGCCAGCGTCACTTTGTCGTCCGGCTGGATTGAGTCGAACTTCGGATCGATCAGTTGCAAGTCGGCGCCGCCTCCTTTATAATAGAGAGAAGAGTCGGGTAACGTACGCGCCTTGTCTTCCGCCAGGAAGCGAGTGGAAGCGATACCGTTACGGATAAAACTTTCCAGTTCCTTTTTATCCAGACGGTTTGTAGAGAAGGAACCGAAACGTCCGTCCACAAACAGATGGATCACCAAACTGTTTTCCGATGCCTGTTGCAAGCGGTCCATTTTCATATCACGTATTTCGAAGGAACTGCTCGATCCATTATAGATACTTACACGTGAGGCCTGGCAACCGTTTTTCAGGGCAAATTCCATGGCCCACTGAGCCAGTTTTTTATTTTCGTTCGTTATCATGTCTAATGATTTATGATTTTAGATTTATGATTTATGACTTTGGATTTATGATTTATGGGTGTGTAGACAACGCATAAATCATAAATCATAAATCTTTTTAATTTTCTCCTCCTACAGTAAGTTTACTAACTAAGGCTGACGGCATACCGCAGGTTACCGGACAGGATTGTCCGTCCTTGCCGCATGTCCAGGTGCCGTTATCCATCTTGTAATTGTTTCCGACCATCGTGATATCGGCCAATGCACGTGGACCGTTACCGATGATATTGATATCTTTGATCGGCTGTGTCAGTTTACCATTTTCGATTAGATAACCGTCTTTCACGAAGAAGGTGAAGTCGCCCGCACCGATTTGTACTTGCCCGTTGGTAAAGCTAGAGGCATAGATACCTTTCTTCACCGTCGAGATCATTTCTTCTTCCGTCACGTTTCCGGCTTCCATATAGGTAGCGCGCATACGCGGGATCGGCATCTGGCGGAATGATTCACGGCGACCGTTCCCCGTTGAAGGTATACCGTAATGTTTGGCACTGATACGGTCGTGCAGGTAGCTGGTCAGAATGCCTTCTTTCACGATATAAGTCTTTTGCCCGGCGATACCTTCATCATCGATATTGACAGAACCGCGGTTGAAAGGAATCGTACCGTCGTCCACCACATTGATATGCTCGTTACAAACCTTTTTGTTCAGCTGGTCGGAGAAGATCGATGTATTCTTGCGATTGAAGTCAGCTTCGAAAGCATGGCCGATTGCTTCGTGCAACAAGATGCCGGAACCTCCTGCACCCATTACGACCGGCATTTCGCCTCCTTTAGGCTTGATAGCTTGGAATAGGATGGAGGTTTTCTCTACTGCCTCCTTAGCTACTTCGGCAATGATATCATCTGTCAGGAATTCGGCTCCCATGCGGAAAGCGCGGGATGCATATGAATTTTCGATCTTCCCGTTGTTCTCCATGATACAGACTGCCCCCAGCGTCACCATCGGACGATAGTCGTAGTACATCTGTCCTTCGGAGTTGCAGAACAAGATGTGTGAAGTCGTGTCTCCCAACGAAGCCATCACTTTGTGCACCCGTTTGTCAAGCGCAAAAATCTGATCGTTCAGTTTCTGAAGATACGGGGTCTTTGCATTTACGGCGAGCTCGTCCCAAGGAGTTTGTACACCGTAATAATTATTCGGGATCGGTTCCTCCGTCAGGGCAACCGGAGCTTTTCCTGCCGAGCCGGTTGCGATACGGGCTGCCGTGCGGGCAGCTTTCAGCATCTCGTCGAGAGTCACGTTTTCCACATACGCATAACCGGTCTGATCACCGGCCAATACACGTACTCCCATACCGAAATCGATATTGGACGAAGCACGGTTTACGGCTCCGTCTTGCAATCCGATATTGTTCCGGTAGGAATGTTCAAAGAAAAGATCTGCATAGTCGCCTCCTTTCTCAAGTGCTGCTGCCAACACTTTCTTCATGTCGCTTTCACTGACACCAAAATGGTTCTGAGCGAATGAGATACCGGTAGCCTGATCTACCTTGTTTCCGGTACAACTTCCCAGGAATGAGGGAACTGCTAATGATCCAAGCATAACCATACCTCCTGTTTTGATAAAATCACGTCTGTTGATTTTCATATGTTCGATTATAGTTTATTCTCTTTTGCCCATTGCATGACGTTGGCTGGCGGGCGTTCGGCCAACAATTCTTTTTTCATGAAATCCATGTAAGGAGCCACGTGCTTAAAAAATTTCTTGTAACCTCTACATAGATAGTTCAATCCGGGTTCGCCGTTTGCCGTATGGAGAAAACGGTTCTTGGGACATTCGCCGTTGCAGGCAAACAGGTAGTCACACTCCTTGCATTGGGTAGGGAGTGTTTCATATTTGTCTGCTCCGAACTTCAGTTGGCGTTGGCTGTACATCATCTCGGTAAGCGTTTGAGTATGGATGTTACCTAACTTATATTCCGGGAATACAAAGTGGTCGCAGGCATATACGTCGCCATTGAACTCCATCACACCGGCATGTCCGCAAGTGCGTGCCAGCGTACAGACGCCCGGTTGTTCGCCTACCCAGTTTGCCAGTGTGGAGTCGAAAAGCTGGATATAATAATTACCGACATCCTCTTTCAGCCATTCGTCGAAGACCGCACAGAGGAAATCTCCCCATTTTCCGGCGTTGACCGTGAAAGGGGCCAGTTTGATGTTGGCATCCTGCTGTTCCGGCGAGGTGAGCAACGTTCCGTCCTGATGGAATCCGAGGCGTTCTACAATCGGGGTGAATTGGATATAGTGGCAATCTATTTCCTTGAAAAAGTGATAGAATTCCAGCGGATAATCTACGTTGTAGTCATTGACGACTGCCATTGCGTTGTATTCCACGCCATGCTTTTTCAGCAGTTCGATTCCCTTCATCACTTTATAGAAGGAGGGGAGTCCCTGCTTGTTGCGACGATATTCGTCATGAAACTCCTGCGGGCCGTCTATCGAAACTCCCACGAGGAAGTTGTTCTCTTTGAAGAAACGACACCAGTCGTCGTTCAGCAGTGTCCCGTTTGTCTGGATGCAGTTGTCTATCTGGCGTCTGTGGCCGTACTTGCGTTGCAACTCCAGTGCTTTCCGATAGAAACTGATCGGACGCATCAGCGTTTCACCACCGTGCCAGGTAAAGAGAACCTGCGGCATCGTCTGACATTCCAGATATTCCTTGATGAATTTTTCCAGTAACTGTTCGCTCATGATATGATTTTTCACCTCTGGATAAAGTTTCCCTTTCTCCAGATAATAACAGTATTCGCACGCCAGGTTGCAAACTGAACCGACAGGCTTCAACATTACATATACGGGTTTCGCGAACGGGGATATATATGGATTACTCATGGTATGCTTAAAACGATGTTTTATTTAGTTTCATATGCAAAAGTAATCTTTTTAACGGATGAATGTTGTTTTTTTACCGTGTTTTTTTCTTGTAGCGGTTGTAATCGGTGACAAATCCTTCGCAAAGCCAATTCGCGAGTGCCTGGCGGTTGTCGCTCAGGATGATTCGCTGCTGGTCGAAACTGTTTTGGATATTACCTAACTCGACGAAAACGGAGGCCGGTGTCGTATGTCTCAACACGTATAAGTTCCGTCCGTCCACTGTTCCGGTAAATCCTCGTCCCGGCTGGTGCTTCTTATATTTATGGGTGAAAGTTGTCCGCATGGTTTTCGCCAGATGCTTGCTTTCGGAGTTTTTATTCTGGTGGTAGAAAAAAACATCGGTCTGGTGTCCCTTGTTCCGGCTGTCCACATGCACGAAGATAGCTCGTTTGTAGGCGTATTTATCCTGCTTGAACAGGGTGTTTATCTTGTCACTTCGTTGTTTCAGGCGACGGACCTGGTTAAAAGGAATAGGGCTACCCATACAAGTTTCCCGTTTACTGTTCTTCAGGTATTTGGCATCCCGTATCCCGTCTTTGGCATCTTGAATGATAATGTGGACTTTGGCTCCTTTTGTCATCAGGTTGCGTGCCAGACGGAGTACGATGTCGTAGGCATATTCGTCTTCGTGCAACTCGATTTTGCCAATCCGTCCGATTGCTCCAGGATCAGGGCCTCCGTGTCCGCTGACCAGATAGAAACAGGCTCCTTTTAGTTCGGACGATGTTACCTTATAGGAGGCCAGTTCTTTGCCGAACAACGGTTCATAGTTCGCTCGTTTGATGGCGGATGCAACAGCTTCTTTTCCCTGTAAGGGGGGAAGCGTATATTTGACTCCTATCCTAAGGGTATTCCCCTTGCCTAACTTGTTTTTGTTCAGCTCGATGAACTGTTTCTGATATGAAATACCTGTACGGTTATGGCGTTTGAGGAACAGGGTGATGCCTTCTCCTTTCTTGGGAAAGGCTTTTTCCTGGGCCTGTAAACGGTTGACGCAAAATATGGTAAAAAATAACGCGAATATGATATTAAGTTTAAACTTCATTGGAGACATGTTGCTAATGCGAACAAAAATAACGCTTTTTCGGGATTATGCAAAATATACGGTTATTATCAGGCGGAGCAGCATGTCCTGGTAGTATCATAGGCAGGAAGAGTTTGTGCCATGTCGATGAAACGGTTGTGCCATGCTGATGAAACAGTTGTGCCATACTGGTGAAACGGTCGTGCCATGCCGATGGAATTATTGTGGCAAAGGCATGAAGCTTTATTTTTATGGTTTGTCTGCTTTTGTTCGCCTGAGTTTAGGAAATATCTCAGATCAAATGATTCATCGCCATGTATTTCCAAAGTGGGGCGGCATGGAGCGCTTGTTTGATCTGGTCGTTTAGCAACAATTCTTTTACTTCGTCGAGAGTCAGAAGGTGGACGCTGAGGTCTTCCGTGTCTTCCAGATGTTGTGCCATGACTGACTCTACATCTGTGGCAAGATAGCAATAAGTCAGGTTGGTGTGGGTACTCGGATTGACGCCTATTACCATCAGTTCGCTCCAATTTCCGTTGCCGTAGCCGGTCTCTTCGAGCAATTCCCGTTGGGCGGAGACGAGTGGGGAAGCGTCTTCCTTTTCGCAGACACCGGCGCAAAGTTCGTAAGCCGTGATACCCAGTCCATGACGGTATTGGCTTACAAATACGAATTTCTGCTCTTTGGTGATTGCGATCACATTGATCCATTCTGGATATTCGAATATAAAATATTCAGGAATCCTGTTTCCGTTCGGCAATTCCACTTCCTCCCTGCGCACGGTGAACCAAGGTTGGCTGGATAGGTATTCACTTTTCAGTACTTTCCAGTTTCTGTTTTTCGGAGTTTCCATATTTGTAGTTTGTTGATGGTGTGTATCAAAATATATAATTATGAAACGGTCGAGTTTGTAATAAATTGTATTTGTACTTATCTTTGTGGCTTCGAAAGAGAGGACTTAGATGAATAAAGATAATAATTTCGGCAGGCTTTTGCTCCTGCTACTTCTTGCGTTTGGTATCTGCTTGGGACTTTATTACTTACCGGACCAGCTGTTCGGGATGAAAATAAAAAAAGTTGATTTACTTTCCGATCTCAGGATAAAACCAGAATCCCTGTCTATGGATTCCTTGCGTATGCAATTGGAACAACCGGATACGGTCCGGATAGATTCGGCCGCCGTGCGTGATTCGATCCTGAAAACGACAGGTATCGATTCCGTCGCCCTCGCATTACGCGATTCGCTTTACAAGGTTATGTATGCGGACAAGGGAGCCGATTCGTTGGGAACGCGTATCGAGGATTACTCTGTCGGCCATATCGGTTTGAAACGTTTTTTTGCCGCTTTAAGAAATAGCAGGCAGGCGAACCGCCCGGTGCGTGTCGCCTTTTTGGGTGATTCGTTTATCGAAGGTGACATTGTGGTGGCTGATTTCCGTTCGGGTATGCAGGAGCGGTTCGGAGGACGCGGAGTCGGTTTCGTTCCGGTTACGTCGGTAGCCGCCCAGTTCCGTCCGACGATCGAGCAAAAGGCGGAAGGTTGGACCACCTGGTCCATGTTGACGGATCATCATCACCGGTATACGCTTTCCGGAATGACGTTCGAACCGAAAGGGGAGAAGCCATCTATCTCGATCAAGACGACAGACCGTTATCCGGAGTTGAAAACGGTTTCTTCCCTTAAATTCTTGTATGAAAAGAATATCCGTACACAGATGACTTTGGTTTGCAACGGCACGCAGGACACGATCTGCGAGACCTTGGAACCGACAACCGCCATCACGCAATACGAACAAACAGGAACCTTTACGGAAGCCTCCTTCAGCTTTGCCGATACGGCCGGTTTCCGTGCTCTCGGGGTTGCACTCGAAGATAATTCTGGGGTGATCGTGGACAATTATTCGTTGCGTGGCAATTCGGGGATGATCCTTTCGAGATTGGACAGCACCCGTTGCCGAGAGTTGAACGAGATACGTCCCTATGATCTGGTCGTTTTGCAGTACGGGTTGAATATCGTCAGCGACAGCGTTCTCCAGTATGGCTGGTACGCCAAGCGGATGGAAGAAGCCGTACGCCACGTACGCGTTTGTTTTCCGGATGCCGATATCCTGATGCTGGGGGTTTCGGACAGGAGCCGACAAGTGGACGGAACCTTCGAAACGATGCCTGCCGTATTAGCCTTGCTACACGCACAGCGGCAGGCGGCTCGCCGTTCGGGGGTCGCTTTCTGGAATGTCTTTGGGGCGATGGGAGGAGAGAACAGCATGATCCGTTTCGTGGAGAACAATTGGGCTAGCAAAGACTATACCCATTTGAGTTTCAGGGGAGGAAAAGAGATAGCTTCTGCCTTGTTGAAGGCAATATTATTAGAAAAGGAGTTTTATGATGAAGCAGACAAAGTGGCTCATTAGTCTATCGGCTTGCCTGGTTTTGATGGCCGCCAGTTCTGCCGGAGTGAAAGGAAAATTGGCGATCCCGTGTCAAGCGTGGGAACAGGGGAGTATTGATACGATCCCGCTTCCTTCCCGCATTTATTCGATCGGGAAGGAGGTCGATTCGATCCAGTCGCCCTCTTCGCTGCAATCCTTCTTTGACGAACTGGATTCGCTCGGAGCGGGGAAGGATACCGTATTGACAATCGTCCATTTAGGCGATTCTCACATACAGGCCGGTTATTATTCCGGTAAAGTGATGCGCCTTTTGCAGGCGCAGTTTGGGAATGCCGGACGTGGATGGATTGCCCCTTTCAAGTTGAGCAAGACGAATGAACCGGACGATTATTTCATATCTTCTTCCGTCCGCGAATGGGTGACGGGACGCTGTATCCAAGCCAATAAGAAATGTCCTGTTGGAATCGGTGGAATCGGTATCCAGTCCGTTTCTCCTTCCATCAATTTGGACGTTCGGATAGCACCTAACAACGGGGCAGGCTATTCCTTCAACCAGGCGATCCTTTACCGGGGAGAAAAAGCCATGCCTATGTTGCCGGCCGGTTCGTTCAAAGATTCCATACAGACATCCTTGGCTACGGTTCCGGCTGTCGCAGGTGTCTTGGCCGATACCTTCCGTATTTCTCATCCGGTAGATACGTTGCAGCTGCACAGTACCCGGCGGAAACAAGGCACGGATAAGCTGCTTCCGGCCTCCAATTTCAAAAATGTTTATTATGGTTTCAGCCTGACGAACGGTTATCCGGGTGTCCTTTACCATTCGGTCGGCGTGAACGGGGCGATGTATGTCAATTACACAGACGAAGCATACGTTCGTCAGTTGGCCCTGTTGAAACCTTCTTTGCTGATTATTTCGTTGGGTACGAACGAAACCTTCGGCCGTCGCTTCCGTTCGGAAGAATTTGGCGGACAGATACGTGCGTTCGTTTCCCTCGTCAAGAAACAGATGCCTGAAACGGCTATTCTGCTCACCACTCCGCCGGAATGCTACAAGCGGACTTATGTCAATAAAAAACGGACGTATGTCCGTAACTCGAATACCCAACTTGCTGCAAAGGCGATTGTAAAGGCGGCACGTGAAGAGGGCGTAGCTTGCTGGGATCTCTTTGCCGCTACGGGAGGGAAAAGCTCCTGCACCAAATGGCGCAAGGAAAAACTGATGGGCCGTGACCGTATTCATTTCACAAAGGATGGCTATCGTGAGCAAGGAACCTTGTTATATCGTGCCCTAATGCAATCTTATAATCAAATGTTGAAAATCAGAAAAGATGATGAATGATTTTATAAATAAAATGGGAGAATATTGGTCTCAGCTCTCATTCGACAAACTTGGCGATATATTGACCTACCATCACAATGCTCCGATACTTTTCAGCAGCGGATTGTTTTTCTTCCTTTTTATCGGTTTCCTGATTATTTATATGTCGCTCAGGAAGCACTTGCTGACGCGTATCATTTATGTTACGTTGTTTTCCATCTATTTCTATTATAAGAGCAGCGGATTGTTTTTCTTTCTCCTGCTGTTTGTCGCAACATCCGATTTTTGCATTGCGCAGTGTATAGCCAAGACGGCTTCCCGATGGAGGCGCAAAGCATGGGTTGTCCTGAGCCTGTGTATCGACTTAGGGCTGTTGGGATATTTCAAATACTTCAATTTCCTACGGGAGATCATGGCTGCCGTTGCTCATGAGTTGGGGTATCAGTTAGGGAATACCTCGTTGCAGAACATTACCTATCAGCCGTTGGATATATTTCTGCCGGTCGGCATTTCCTTCTTTACCTTCCAGACCATCAGCTACGTGATTGATGTGTACCGGGGTAGGATAGCTCCCCTCCGGCGTTGGATCGACTATGTTTTCTATGTCTCCTTCTTCCCGCAGCTGGTGGCCGGTCCAATCGTTCGGGCACGCGATTTTATTCCTCAGATTTATAAGACTCCGGTTGTTACGCGGGTGGAGTTCGGAGAGGGGCTTTTTCTCGTCTTATGTGGGCTCTTCAAGAAAACCGTCATATCCGACTATATCAGCTTGAACTTCGTCGACCGCATATTCGATGCTCCTTTGCTCTATACAGGGGTGGAAAATCTGTTGGGTGTGTATGGTTATGCCTTGCAGATCTATTGCGATTTTTCCGGCTATTCGGATATGGCGATCGGGATTGCATTGTTGTTAGGTTTCCGTTTTAACGTGAATTTCGATTCGCCTTACCAGTCGGCGACCATTACGGAATTCTGGCGACGTTGGCATATCTCGCTCTCTTCTTGGTTGAAAGACTATTTGTATATTTCACTCGGAGGTAATCGGAAAGGGAAAATACGGACATACATCAACCTGCTGATAACGATGTTGTTGGGCGGTTTATGGCACGGAGCCTCCGTGAGTTTTATCCTTTGGGGCGCCCTGCATGGAGTTGCACTGGCCGTCCATAAGTTCGTGATGAACCATTTCAGCAGTTTCAAACCATTAGGATCAGAAATGAAACCCTGGAGAAGAGTGATAGGTGTTCTGATCACTTTCCATCTGGTGTGCTTTGGCTGGATTCTGTTCCGGGCTGACTCGATGCAAACGGTTGGCGAGGTGCTGACGCAGATTTTCACGAATTTCCATCCGGAGGTTTTTATGCAGTTTGTGGTGGGCTATAAAGGAGTGTTCGTCTTGATGGTGGTGGGTTATATCCTGCATTTCATGCCGAAATCGGCGGAAAACGGTTTGCAGGCAGTCGTTACCCGTTCTCCTTTGCTTGTTCAGGCGGTGATGCTGGCGATTGCGATCTTTGTTGTCGTGCAGTTCAAGAGTGCCGGGGTGCAACCATTTATCTACTTCCAGTTCTGACATTGTTTCCTGCCATATCGGGAATCCGATGGAAGCAGAGTTTAATAACAAAAGCCCTTCCGGAGCGGGGAGGGCTTTCGTTATTAAATGTAGGAGGGATCAGAGTCCAGCTTGCGGGTCGAACGTCCCGTTTTCCCAGCCTTTCGTCTGTTCCAGGTTCGGATTGTTACTCATCTCGCTGCGTTTCATCGGCAGGAAGTAGATGTTCTGGTTGGTGATCATCGGCGTGTTATCACGGTCGAACAGATAGGTCGTGTATGTATTATCGGCCTGCTTGTTCATCACTAAGGCATGGCGTTTGCCTTGCCCGTTCATCAATTTGTCGTAGATCATCCAGCGGCGCATATCCCATAAACGTTTTTGTTCGAACAACAATTCGATAAAACGTTCTTCGCGAACTGCTTCACGCATTTCCGTCTGGTTCATGTTTGGGTTCAATCCGTAAACTTTGCCTTTCATTTCCGGATTGGAACTAGTTTCATTGATGCCTGCACGCTTGCGGATCTGTTTCAACATATCGAATGCTTCGTTTGTCTTTCCGACCTCGACGGCAGCTTCGGCATAGTTCAGCATTACTTCGGCCAGGCGAATGTCAATATAGTCGGTTCCAGATTTTTGGCAGTCTGTCACTGAAAGGCTTTCGTCAATGGCTTTACGGGAATAATAGCCGGTTTTCGATCCGACGTTTTTGCCGTAGGCATAGTCGTTTTGCGCATTTTCGTTCAGTTCCATTACGGTATTGAAATAAGTCACCCCCTGATAGACGATTGTCGCATAAAAACGTTTGTCCCGATTTTCCCACAAGGCGAAGATATCTTTGCCTTCCTTTTCCCAATCGGCATAGGTGTAAGTCCCTCCGTCTATAGTAGGGAAGCGGTCAATCACTTCCTGTGTCGGGTGGTTACCACCGGTGTTGTTCATCGAGAACGTGATCGGACGGACGGTTGCATCTCTTTTCTGTGTGCGGGTCGGGTTTTCGTAGCGGATGGCAAAAATTACCTCTTTGTTCATCTCATCTAGGAACAGTTTTCCGTAATCATCATACAAGGCATGGCCTTGTCCGATCAGGTAATTCAGTGTCTCTTTGTTGTAGTTGTAGGCGGTTTGCCAATGTTCGTTGTTGTTGTTCGGGTTGAACTGTGGACTAGCACGGAACAAGAATACGCGTCCGAGGAATGCCTTGGCTGCACCTTTCGTCACGCGGCCCAAGTCTTCAGCCGAATGAGAGTCTGGCAACCCTTCTGCACAAGCTTTCAGTTCGTCGATAATGAAATCGAAACATTCTTTTGTAGAGTTACGTTTCACATAGAGGTCGTCCGTCATTTCTTGCGGGATAGTGATCAGTGGGACACCACCGTAACGTTTGACCATTTCGAAATAGAGGTAAGCACGAATGAAACGGGCTTCGTAAGTCAGACGGTCGGCTAGTTCACGGTCTATCGTACAGACTTCGGGATTCTGTGCATTCTGAATGAAAATATTGCAGTTTCGGATGTCAGAATAGGGCCAGTACCAGGTCGGGGCGGAATCTTTCGTGTCACTCATATTGTCCGGTGTGGTGGTTCCCTGTGTCCAGTTGCCTCCGCCCGTCGCTTCGTCGGTCGCATCGGCCGCGGCCGTATCCCAACTTGGGATGGAAACATATAAAGCATTGAGAAAAGCTGTAGTCAGCGTTTTGTCAACCCAAACCTTGTCCTCCGAGATTGAACTTAGGTCTTCCTTATCCAGTACGCTGGTGCAGGAAGAGAATAATGCCAGAATGGCAGCACATGTTATAAATATCTTTTTCATATCTAATTACTCAAATTGTTAGAAACTTACATTGATACCAAAGTTGAAACTTTTTGTCAACGGATACTGATAAGCTCCACGGTCACCGCTGTTTTCGGGATCGTAGATGCCGATGTGGTCGAATACGAACAGGTTTGTGCCTGAAACGTAGACACGGCAACGATCTACACCGATCGAATTCACCCACTGTTTCGGCAACGTATAGCCGAGCTCGATGTTTTTGCAACGGAAATAGTTACCGTTCATCAACCAGAATGAAGAAGCCTGTCCGTTGGCGCCTTTCGAGCCTGTACCACCGACGCGCGGATATTTACCGTCTGTGTTGTCGGGTGAATAAGCGTCCGACCATATGTTCAGAACGGTCTGTTCTGTCCAGGTATCGCCGCGGTTCGGGAACATGATGCTTCGATGGCCTACGCCTTGGAAGAAGGCTGTGAAGTCGATACCTTTCCATTCACCTCCTAAACTGATACCGTAGATGATTTCCGGGTCTTTGCTGTAGAGCGAAAGAACGGCTTGGTCGTTACCGTCGA
>ULSP01006292.1_pt1 | contig 15200 bp, 9 predicted proteins | sample 1956811 | NCBI WGS metagenome assembly ULSP01 (sample SAMEA4835711, study PRJEB28245) | human gut metagenome | biome: gut microbiome; material: fecal sample | place: Denmark | collected 2008
CAGTAATGCTGCATTCTCTAAGAAATAGCTGACACCGATGGCTGTGATAAGAACTGCCAGAGGCGCTGCCTTTCTGAGTGGCTTGTATGCGATCTTTTCAATCACAATGCCGAGTACGGTACACACGATAATAGAAAGTACCACTGCCGGGACCGCTCCCCAGCCCTGTCCGCTCATTGTCATAAAGACAATATAGCAGCCTACCATAATAACATCACCGTGTGCAAAGTTTAACATTTTTGCGATACCATAAACCATGGTGTATCCCAATGCGATAATTGCATAGACACTACCGAGGCTGATACCATTGATCAGGTAGGATAAAAAATTCATAACTACACCTCTGTCTTTCTGTTGATTTACTACGTTAAAACATTACTTTTTCACATCAAGGATTATAACATATAAAATACCTGTATACAATCTTTCTGTTAAAAAGAAGGTGTCATACGGCAGCCCAAGCCACCGTTGACACCCTCTGGGGAAACTGGATCGCCCTTATTTTCGTTGTATCATTATCGCAGATTACATTGCTGTATAAGCACCGTCTTTGATCACCATAGCCTTTGGAGCTTTACTTACTTCTCCGGTAGCTTCCCATGTCATGCCATCACCTGTCAGACCATCTACAGAAATCTTTGTCATAGCCTCTGTCAGAGCTGATCCGATATCAGATGCGCTCATATCCGGTGTTACGCCAGCTTCCTCGATTGCAGCTTTGATCGCATAAATTGCATCATATGCATCTGCACCGAACTGGTTTGGTGTATCACCGTAAAGCTCTTTGTATTTGGATACAAATGCCTGTGTCTTCTCATCATCTGCATCTGCAACGAATGGTGTTAATAACATTAAACCTTCTGCTAAAGATGTATCAAAGTTTTTCACATCAAGGATACCGTCCATACCATCACATCCGAAGAATGTCGGTTCATAACCCATTCCGTTTGCCTGATTTAAAATGATGGAAGCCTCTGTGTAGTAGATTGGAAGGAATACCAGATCAGCGCCTTCACTCTGTGCTTTCTGTAACTGTGTGGAGAAGTCTGTCTTGGAATCTGCTGTGAAAGCTTCCTCTGCGACAACCTCAAATCCCTGATTTGCTGCTTCTTTTACGAATGTAGCTTCAATACCGGATGAATATACATCAGAGCTGTCATAGATAACTGCTACTTTTGTTGCAAGATTGTTCTCGCCAATGTACTGTGCGGAAGCTGTTCCCTGATTCGGGTCTGTAAAGCATGCCTGGAATACATTGTCGTTTTCAATGACATCTGTGGAAGAAGCGGATGGTGTGATCTCAAACATACCATCTTCTGCTGTCTTATCTGCAACTGCAATACATGGAGTTGTTGTAACAGTTCCCATCAGAACCTGCATACCCCAGTCTTTTAAAGAGTTATAAGCATTGACAGATTTCTCTGCATCACTCTGGTCATCTTCTGCTTTGAATTCTACCTGATATCCATTGATACCGCCTGCTTCATTGATCTCATCTACTGCGATCTGTGCGGCATTCATAACTGCGGAACCATAAATTGCTGCTGCACCTGTTGTAGGTCCGATACCACCGATCTTAAATACGCTTCCATCTGCTGCGCTGTCTGTGGAACCGCTCTCCGTTGATGCTGCGCTTCCTGTGCTTCCTGTATCTGCGGATGATCCACATCCTGCGAATGTGCCAACTGCCAGTGCAGCTGCTAAAAACATACTCACTGCTTTCTTCATAATAATCCTCCTTGTTTGCGAAGCAAATCCAATTTTACGAAGTAAAATTTTTCCTCTGAGTGAGGAGAGGATTTAGCCGCCTTTTTGAAAAGCAAAAATTAAATTTTATTGAGATAATTTAATTTCTTCTTCTCAACTTTCTTTTTCTTGTAGAGAATCTTATCAAATTTTCTTTTTATGCACAATATTCAGAATCACCTAAATTATTGATGTATTTTAACGTCAAATTATGCAATTTACTCATTATGATAACTTTTGGTTATGGCTTTTATGCAGGTGTGTCATACTATACGGTTTTTACGCATAAATATAGTGCTGTATCATATGTTCCAGCTTCTCTCCGCATCCCGCATAATTGGCTTCCATAGCCAGCGATTCCATCAGATGTTCCTCCAGATATCGCTCTAAAAAGCTGTTGCGGAACTCATTTTCCATCTCTCCGACTTTGCTCTCTTCCTCATGCTGTAGATAATATGCGAGTGCAAAAAAATTTGGCGACCGCCATTCCGATGTATCCTCCAGCAATGCCTGCAGATTTTCCAACTCGCTCCGCAGCATGATCAGATTGATCTTGTCCATATTTGCCGCCATATTTTTGAGTCCGTCGGCTGTGGACTTAAAATCCGGATCATCCTCCCGGATACTGCACTCATGGAAGATCTGATCCAAATGTCCGTTCAGTCTGTCGAGATCACGCTTCACATCCTCAATGGGAATCTCGTTCATGTCTTCCATCATATTGATCAGTCCGCGCCTTGCAACTGCCATATGTTCCTGCGAATCGACATACCCCTGACGCAGGTTTCCACCGAGTTCTAATGCGTCCTTTAAATCTTTCATCTGGACTTCCACCTGTTTTTTGTCCAGTTTACTCGCCAGCAGTTCTTTGCGGAGTTCTTTTACCTCGCGCGTCAGTTCCGCCACACGTTTCTGTTCCTCTGTCTTCTCTCCGAAAATCATGTCTGTCTTCTCCTCTTCCACAACCTACGAACATTCATATTCTCTGCTTAGTATAATCCAAGACAGCAAAACAGGCAATTGCGGCTTTCCGCAACTGCCTGTCTGCTTACTCTAATAACTCTGATGTATAATGCACGCCGTCTTTGTCATACAAATCTGTCAGTTCTAACTCTGGATCCGTGTAATAGAGCACACTGTTCTCTCCAAAAATCGTCTGGATACCATTTTCTGCGAGATTTTTTACCGCCTCTGTATCCATCGTATCAGCGATGTAAACCGGGCTTACCTTCAAAATGAGTTCTGCACAGCTGATGTCGTCCGCATAAGCTGCCATATTATTGACCGCGGACTTACACAGTCCGTCTGCGGTATCTGCATAACGGGTCCTGATATCACCGCTCTTAAATTCATAATAATGATATTTTTCCTTGTCCGACATCGGATAATTGTGCAGACTGACAATACTTTCCGCCCCGTCATAATGCATGACACCGGCAGGATAAATGATATTCCCCTGCCTGTCATATAGATTGAAAGAATAATCCGCATTTTCCTCTGCTGTCCCGGATGTATCCGGACCGGCATTTAATTTTGTAATCGCAGAAGTCTGATCCAGATTTCTTGTGAATCCATCATAGCTTGTCAGTGAACCTAACGTATAGCCGTTATCTATCATGACATCCGCCACATAATCAGTAATGAAAGCGTTTTTCATCCACGAAAAATCAATGAAATCCGAAATAAAATTCTTCTCTGCAAAAGCAAGGTAATCGTCGGATACAGACAATTTTACCTGATTGCCGCCGAGCAATTCGACGTTCACGTCAGACGGATCATTGCTGTAAGCAGCCACCTCTGAAAAATAAGCTGCCACTTCCCCATTCTGGTAAGCATCATAGTTAACTGTCTCAGAGTCATCATTACAGAAAAACAGATTGTCATATTCTGTATACACAGGCGCAAGATAAATTGCCCGGTTCCCGGTCTCTGCGATCAGCTCAAAAGCATGGTATAATGCATCATCCACAACCATTGTCTCATTCGGATGCCGGTTAAGATCATACACGTTTGTGATCCCTTCAAATGATTCATCACTGCTGAATATTTTATAGGCTTTTACAATGGAATCCGTGTAGAGCAGCGTCAGCGCTTTTTTTTCTGCGGTGGCATTTACGCCCGCTGCTCCAACATAATAGCGGAAGATATAATCATCTCCACAATGTATTTCAGCGGATGAACTCGCTTCAATGTTTGTCCATCCGCTGTCATTTGACATCAATCCATTCAGTGCATACATAAATGCCCCCGAAGCAATGACCAGTAATACGATCACTGCGATCAATCTCTGTCTTGTATTTTTCTCCGAAAGCTCCACCTTCTGAACCGGTCTCACATTCGGAGTATGGTTTCTGCTGCCACCTCTGACGGTTCTTCCCATATCTTAAATAAACACTGCTGCAAGTGCTAACAGGAACAATGCAAGAATGACTGCAAGTACAATAAATCCTGCAATGGCACCCTTTTTGCACATCTTGTAGTTACGATAATGTCTGTGTTTCTTAAAGATCATCGCTGCGATAATACCGATGACCGGAAGTAAGAACGAAAGCAGTGCGTACCATGCGCTTCCTGTATCATGAAGTGGTGGAAGCTGGATCTCATCATGTGCAATATTGTCATGATGTTCTTCTGGTCTTGGTGCATCTTTGTCTAAAATCGTAATTGTTTTTAAAGGCACATTCTTCTCACGCGTAGCTTTGTATTCTTCAATCTCTTTCTTATTACCAAATACCCAGTGGTCATGACCGATACAGACTAACTCCGGTTTGTCTGTACTGTAATCATGAATGGATGGATCATAAGTAAACAGCACTTTATTTTTCTCTAACTGTGGATCCGGGATTGGGATCGCAGAGATCAGAGAATGTGTATACGGATGCAGTGGGAAGTTGAACAACTCTTCTGCATCTGCGATCTCCACAATATCACCCTTATAAATAACGGCGATACGGTCAGAGATAAATCTCACGATGGAAAGGTCATGTGCGATAAATAAATACGTTAAGTCTTTTTCTCTCTGGAACTTTTTCAGTAAGTTCAATACCTGTGCACGAATAGATACGTCAAGTGCAGAGATTGGCTCATCAGCAACAACAAGTTCCGGTTCCATTACCATGGCACGGGCTAAACCGATACGCTGACGCTGTCCACCTGAGAACTCATGTGGGTATCTTGTCAGATGTTCCGGCAAAAGCCCTACTTCGTTGATCATTTCCTCAACTTTACGCACACGGTCTGCCTCATTCTCATATAAATGGAAGTTATACAGACCTTCGGATACGATGTAGTCGACAGTTGCACGCTCATTCAGGGAAGCTGCCGGATCCTGGAATACCATCTGGATGTTACGGATGACTTCACGATCCAGGGATTTTGGGATTTTCCCGGAAATACGCACACCTTTGTACAAAATCTCTCCGTTTGCCAATGGGTTGACACGGATGACTGCACGGCCGATGGTTGTCTTACCGGAACCGGACTCTCCTACTAAGGAGAATGTTTCTCCCTTGTGAATATCAAATGTCGCATTTTTTACAGCGCGGACAGCGTTATCGCCCTTGCCAAAAGTAATATCTACATTTTTTAAAGATAATAATACTTCTTTACCATTTTCATCAATCGGACCATGCTCTGGTAAATGAGAAGCATGCTCCTGGTTTTCTGTGTTTCGATTTAGTTTAGACACGATCTAAATCTCCTATATATTGAATGCTTTAACAAGTTTCTCATGAATGTTCTGGATTCCTTCCGGTTTTTCAACCTTTGGAGCATCCGGGTGTAACAGCCATGTTTTGGCGTAATGCGTATCTGTTACTTTGAACATTGGTGGTTCCTCTAAGGTATCGATCTTCATACAGTATGGGTTACGCGGTGCAAATGCATCGCCGACGATACTGTTGTAGAGCGAAGGTGGTGTACCTGTGATCGAGTAAAGAGTTGTATTTCTCTCAGCCAGCTGTGGCAGGGAAGAAAGTAATGCCCATGTATATGGATGACGCGGGTCATAGAATACCTCTTCTACCGTACCAACCTCTACGATCTGTCCTGCATATAAAACTGCAACACGGTCTGCGATATTGGCAACCACACCTAAATCATGTGTAATGAATACGATTGTATAATTGAATTCTTTCTGTAAATCCTTTAACAGTTTTAAGATCTGTGCCTGAATGGTAACATCAAGCGCTGTGGTAGGCTCATCACAGATTAAGATCTTTGGCTGGCAGGACAGTGCGATCGCGATAACGATACGCTGTCTCATACCACCGGAATACTGGAATGGATAATCATCAAAACGTGCTTCCGGATTTGGGATACCAACCTTGTCCATCAGATCAAGTGCACGAAGTCTTGCCTCGTTCTCGGTACAATCCTGATGTTTCATGATGACAGATGTGATCTGTTTTCCAATCGTGATAATTGGGTTTAAGGATGTCATAGGATCCTGGAATACTGTAGCAATCTTCGTACCACGGATCTGGCTCCAGTCTCTTCCATCTTTGATATTTGCAAGGTTTAAGATACATGTTCCATGTAATCTCTCACTGTTCTCATCCAGATATTTTACGCGGAATGTAACTTTATCAAAAACAGCATTTCTCTGCTCTTCATCATTCAGATCCACGCCAAGCTGCATTGCCTCTTTTAATGCATCCAGCAGCGCATTGTTCTGCTTCATACGCTTGCGGAAACCAAAACGTCCGACAGAAAGATATACCTCTTTTGCAAGGATCTCATTTCTCGCTTCTGTCTCTGCTGAGATCGCTTCGCTGACTTCCTTCGCATGTTTTGCCTTAAGCTCTGCCATCTTCCTATCAAATTCCTGATTGTATGCGGTATCATGTGCCAGACTATTTGCACGCTCTTTTACCTTCTGCTCATGCTCTTTCTCGAATGCCTTGATTTTTGTATCCAATTCGGAGATTTTCTTTCCAGCCTCTTTGATCTTATCCTTCTCTTTGGATGGATCGTAAGTCTGTTTCAAGTTGAAGGTATTCGTTCTCTCATGTTTTAACTCAAGGAGTTCTTTTTCATACACTTCTGCTTCTTCCTGGCTTATATCGGCTCTTCTTCTCTTTTCAGACTCTAACTCAAGGATTGCTTTATAAGTGTCTGCACCAAACTCCAGTCTGGAATACTCGTCTAATTTTTTCTTATTCTCTGCGATGACTTTCTTTGCATTGTCATTTAATTTTACAACAGTGTCGGAAAGCTCCTCATCACTGAAAATAATCTTGCCGTTATCAATAAATCCGTTGCTGTCTAACATTCCTGCAAATGTTTTTGTAAAAACAGATTTACCGGAACCGGACTCTCCTACGATCGCAATGGATTCATTCTCATAAATATCCAGTGACACTCCACGGATAGCAGTAAGCACCCTGCCCCTCACATGGAATTTCACGATCAAATCTTTTACTGATAATAATACTTTTCTATCTTCCATCTACCTAACCTCTACATGTGTGTTCTCGGATCAGATGCATCACCAAGGTTCTGTCCAACGACATATAAAACAATCGTGATGATAGAAGCAACGACTACCGGGCTCCAGAACTCGAACTGCCAGCCAGGGGTAAGCATCGCACTTTCTGACTCGTAAATCAATCTACCAAGTGACATATCTGACATACCCATACCGATATATGCTAAGAACACCTCATAAGAAATATAGGAAGGGATCTCTGTTGCTGCCAGTGTTACAATAACAGATGTCATAAATGGAAGAATATTCTTCATTGCGATCTTAAGTGTACTCGTTCCCAGACATTTGGATGCAAGGTTGTACTCTCTGTCTCGGATGATCACTACCTGTGTACGGATAAAGTATGCGATTCCAAGCCATCCGGTAATGGTCAGCGCCAGTACCATGGTCCAGAAACCAGCTTTAAACAACATAACCATAACGGCGATCAATAAAATGTATGGAATGTTTGCAAGAATGTTATATACCTCCTGCATAAAAACATCCACTTTCTTTGAAAATCCCCAGATAGATCCGACAACAACACCAACGGAAAGGTTGATCGCTGCACAGATAAATGCAAGGGAAATGGAAATCCTTGATCCAAACCATACGGCATCGAATGTAGACTGTCCGGCTGCACCGGTACCTAAGATCCAGTGAATGTTCATTCCCAGACGTTCGATCGCTGCAGATGGTGACAAGTGTTTAGTTGTCGCATCCATTAAGTTACCAAACTTATCATATTCCACAAATAATGGGTAAAGGTAAGTGAATGCGATCAACACACCCAGAATCGCCAAAATAATAATATTAATCTTTTTCTTAAAAAATACACGGAATACAGAATGCCAGTAAGAATATCTTGGCGCTGTAATCTTTTCTGATTCCAGATCACTGTGGTCTACCGGAGCGAATAATTCTTCCTCCGGCATACCGAACTTTTCTAAATCCTGACTCATTTCTAATTACCTGTCCTTTGTTGAGAATGAAATTCTAGGATCAACCATTGCCATTAGGACATCACCTAAAATAAGGGATGTGACTGTTAAAATCGCATAGAACAGTGTTCCACCGACAATAACACCATTATCATATTTGTTGATAGCCTCTGTTAATAAGTTACCAATACCTGGAACGACATACACACGCTCTGTGATGATCGCTCCTGTCAATGCTCCAAGCACTGCCGCAGGGATTCCCTGAATGATCGGGATCGCTGCGTTCTTCAAAATATGTCTGGTGAAAATCTCACCCTCTGTCAGACCACCGGATCTTGCGAATTTGACATAGTCCGAATTCATCTGGTCGATCATATAACGTCTTATCCACTTCATCAGATTTGCTATGGATGGAAGTGCTAACGATACGATCGGCAATATATACATCAGTCTGCTCGGCGATTCCATATCAAAGGTTGTTGGCAGACCAAAGCTTCCGCCGATCGCCTTGAACAGGAAAATATACGCAAGTGATGGTACTGCGATAATAAATACAATATAAAGCGTACCGATCTTATCGACCAGTCTGTCTTTCTTTCTCGCCATAAGGATGCCCAGCGGCACACCGATCAGATAAGACATGATAACTGCGATCAGTCCGATCACAAAGGAATAACCCACTTTGGATTTTCCTGTTTTGTATGTTGCAACATTGGTGTAGTCATCTTCATAACGGTCTGCATACAATAAGCTGGATTCTCTGGAACCCTGCATATAGGTTGCAGTGTGCAGATTGTCCGCACTCTCCTCCACAAGACCGGTTGGATAGGTGACAGTTGATTTTATATAAGATCCCTGATGGCTTGTCATCGTACTGAATACATCCACTCCTTGATTTACCGTGTAGGATGTTCCAAGATTGATCGTCACAATATTCTGATGAACAAACGGAAACTTGGAATCAAAATACAGTAAATACTTGTGTGTTGTACCATTGCCAATGATCGCCGGTGAGAATTTTTCCCCACCATAGACAGGATCATGTAACGTAAAGGTGAGACCTCTCTCACCTACGATGTCTTCTACATTATTAATATCATCAATTGTTATTAAATTTGCAAAATATTTTCCCATACGGGATGCCAATGGGACATCTTTATACGCAAAAAGCTGCTGCTGGCCACCGTCGGCATACTTCTTCTTGTTCATCATGACGGCGTCTTTGCGGACTACCGTGTATCCCTGAGACTTATAATACTTTGTGAATTTTTTGACATATTCACTGACCTGCTCAGAATCCTGTGCCTTGGTTCTTCCGAAACCAACCACTGCAGATCGCTCTTCCTCTGTTAATTCTCCACTGCTTACAAGTTCATTCAGCCAGTCAGAGTAGGTGACATAATCCAGATAACCATAATCTTCCCATTTAGAGTATTTATAGGCAACTCTTGCATTATTACTTGTATGTGAATATTTTGTATCCCCTGCAAAAACAAGGTTTCGGTCTAACATTGTGTAGATCATGATCATGACCAGCGCCACAACGATCACGATAGACACCAGTCCATGTAATATACGTTTTAATAAATATTTTGTCATAATTGTTCACTCATCAATAGTGCAGGGGAGCGGGGAATCCCCGCTCCGATGCAGTGTTGTTATTTCGTAGATACGATTAATAAATACCGATAGATTTGATCATGTATCCGGCATATTCTGGCTGGAATGTATCCAGATAAGATGCAGGATCACCATAGTCAGGACCCCATCCGGATAAGTCACAGAAGTCATAGTTCATTTCGTAACCATAGTTCATGTAATATCCGCTGTAGTACCAGTCTGTGTTATCTGCTGCTGCAATTAAGTTTACCTGGACAAGTCCCTGTGTAGAAGCTTCGATAGACTGTTTCAGTGAGTTTGCTCTGTTTGTAAATACTTCACTGGAAGAAGCATATACAACATCCATCTGGATTGGGTTGTCAGCATCGATCGTAAGACCATCTGCTGCTAACTCTTCTACTGCCTGACTCATTTCTTCCCAGGAGTTATCTGCATTGTACCATCCGTCATATCCGTCGGAAGAACCGGCACCCTCGTTAGCTGTTGGATCCCATACTGTGATCTTCACGCCGTCAGCATCGATCTGATCCTGTACGATCTGTCCATAGTATGTTCCAGCCGGATATGTTTTTTCTGTTCCATTGATATCAACTGTTACTTCTTCTTCCAAAGTAACAAAGTTACCCGGTGTGTAAGAGTTTCTCATAGAAGCATATTTCAGATCATCACCAACCTGCTGTGCAAGATAAGCACCACGATCCAAGCCCATAGCAAGTGCTCTACGGAAGTGGACGTTCTGCATAGCCTGTTTTGTTCTTGCAGCATCTTCCTCTGTCTGTGAAGAAACTGCTTTTGTTGTATCGTTTGCGTTTGCAAACTGGTTACGGTTGATATTGAAGAAACCGCTGTATGTTGTTGCATCTGTAAGTGCTACATATGCATAATCATCAAAGTTTCCATCCGCTTTTGCTGCTGCAACAGAAGCTGTGTTAAGACCTGTTCCATCTACAACACCTGCGATTGCATCGTTATATGCTTTTGTCGCATCAGAACCATCATTGTATACCCATGTCAGTGTATGGATATTGATGTGATCTGCATTCCAGTAGGACTCGTTAGCCTGGAATACGATTGTGTTCTTGGATGTAAAGTTCTTAACAACGTATGGTCCGCAATATGCGATAGAATCAGAATCCTTACCATATGTGTAATCTGCTGCATCCGGATCATACTCAACACCAAACTTACCACCCATGGATTCATAGAAGGATCTGTTCATTGGAGCAAATACGTTGTAACCGAGCATTGTTGTGAAGTATGTGCAAGGAGCTTCCAGATCATACTCTAATGTGTAATCATCAACCGCTTTTACACCGACCTGTGAGAAGTCTGTTACTTCACCGGAGATGTACTGGGATGCATTTGTGATGATACCTTCGATCAGGTACTCAAGACCACCCTGGGCATCCATCATATGCTGCATTCCGGCAACAAAGTCATCTGCTGTCACATCAGCAACTTTTCTGCCCTGGGAATCAACCCATGTAGCACCTTTGCGAAGATGGAATGTGTAAGTTAATCCGTCATCAGATACTTCATAGCTCTCTGCTAATGCAGGCTGTAAAGTTCCCTCTCCATCATACTCCATTAATCCATCGTATGTGTTCACGATTGCTTCAGCATCTACAGACTGAGAAGTTGCAAGAATATCCCATGTGGTAGGATCCTGTGTATATAACTGATAATTATAAGTATCTTTGAGCGTGTAACCCTGCTCCTCTAAGTAAGATTTTGCCCATGCTTCATACTCACCTGTTCCTTTTAACTCAGCCCATTTTGCTCTCATTGTGCTGACATCGGAAGCTTTGATCAGCTCTGTTGTGACAACTGCATTATGGTATCTGTCCATATCGTTGCCCCACAGTGTATAGTCAAATGTGTAAGGAGCTACACGTGAGATGGAATAGTTACCACCCTTTGACTGTAATGGAAGCATAACGCCTGATTCCATTAACTTTGCTTCTGCGATTGCTTCAAGTGCAAATTTCTCAGAAACGGTTTCAGCTTCATCAGCTTTCTGGTAAGCTGCCCAAAAATCACCGAGTTCTTTGTCATACAGCTCTGCAGATACTTCTTCATAATTAGCCGGAGCTACTGCTTCTTCGCTGCTGCCTGATTCTGTACCGGCTTCTGTGTCTTCGACAGCATTTGCATCATCTGCGGCATTGTTCTTATTGCCACATGCAGTCATGCTGACTGTCATAGCAAGTACAAGCATAAGGCTTACTACTTTTTTCTTCATAATATTTCCTCCTGTAGAAATAATCTATATAAACGCTTATGCGCTTATATCATAATTTTTCCTGTTTCTCTGCGGTAAAAAACGTATTCTGATCCGGGCTTTCAATTTCAATGTGTTATCATTGCGCCACGTTATCGTGCTAAATTATTTTTTTACAACCAAAAAAAGTGCCAACAGACTTTTCCGTCTATTGCACTCACTAGATACAAGTGTCTTTTTCCCGCGTACAACACTTCTTCTATTATACATGCATCTGCGATTTTGTCAATAGTTTTTCTTTTGTCACTTTCTTCCTTATACACACGTTTTATCATATATTTTCCCGCTGTTTTCTCTCCCATCGTTTCTTTATTACAGCTTAATTACAGCTTATTGCAATGCCTCTGTCTCCTCATATCTCTTTAAGCTTTTATCGCTTTACTTATGTACTGTATTATCTCGATATCAGAGTATTGCCTTAATATGTATTATACAAAGCAGTCGACATTTGTCAACAGAAATTTGTTTACCAAGAAACATTTTTCTCGTTGACATAGTAAAAAAAGAGCAGGGATGCCCCATATTAGGGGCCTTTCCCTGCTCTTTGTCTCTATTCATTTTCCCGACTAACTTTTACAGACATCCGCCTGTCAAAATCTGTTATCTATTAAACGCCTTTTTTTCGAATTTGTCAACCAGCTTTTCCATACATCCATCTTCAAAAGGACTATTTAACCCTGCTTCCACGATCACATTGGTAAAGAAATCACGTGCGGAAAGATTACAGAGTTTATAGTAATTCTTCCATGCTTTTTCAAAGTCTTCATCCATCATGACTTTGAACTGCATCGCACACACACTTGCAAGACAGTAATCAATATAATAGAACGGGCTGCCAAAAATGTGCGGCTGTTTCTGCCAGAAGCCGCCTTGTCCAAAGAAAGGATCATCCTCATAATCCATGTGTGGTCGGTAAACTTTTTCCAATTCTGCCCAGACTGCCTTGCGTTCTGCCGGTGTCATCTCCGGTTTTTCGTACACAATGTGCTGGAACTCATCCACCATACATCCGTATGGGACAAATGCAGCGGAATCTTCCAGATGCATTTTCAGGTAATCGTCTTTCCGGTCGCCAAAAAATAATTCCATCCAGTTATAGGTGAAGTACTCCATCGACATGGAGTGGATTTCGGCTGTCTCCATTGTGATATCGGCGAACTCACGGATCTCTTCGTCTCTTAACAGATATCCCTGGAATGCATGGCCACATTCATGGGTGATGACGTCCACATCTCCGCTTGTTCCGTTGAAGTTTGCAAAAATAAACGGAGACTTGAAATTTGGAATATAGGTCATATAGCCGCCCTGACGCTTTGTTTTTCTTCCGAGCACGTCAAAAAGTTCGTTCTCCATCATGAAATCAAAAAATTCCTTTGTCTGCGGAGACAGTTCACTGTACATTTTCTGTCCTGCCGCAAGGATCTCCTCCGGTGTTCCAATCGGCGCAGGATTTCCATTCGTGAAATAGACATCTGTATCAATATAGGAAAGCTTCTCCACACCAATACGCTGTCTGCGCTGCTCATGTAGTTTATTGGCAAACGGGACAAAGTATTCTTTCACCTGTTTCCGGAAATTTTCGACCATTTCCTTGTCATAACAGTTGCGGTTCATACGGTAATAACCAAGCTCCACATAATTCTCATAGCCAAGCTGTCTTGCCTGCTCGGTTCTGTTTTTCACCATCTTATCGTAAATCTCGTCGATTTCATCTGTAACAGACAGGAAATAGTCACTGACTGCCTTCCATGCTTTTCTTCTCAACTCACGGTCCGGGCTGGTCTGGAACTTTCTCATGAGAGACAGATTGTAAACTTCTCCCTCAAAAGGAATCTTCGCTGTAGCGATCAGCTTACTGTAACGGCTGCTCAATGCATTTTCTTCCTGCATTAACGGAATGATCTTCTCGTCAAAAGCCTTGTTTGCGATCTCGATATTTTTAAATGTCACTTTTCCGATCTTACTCTCCAGATAGTCTCTGTAAGGAGAATCATAAAGTACTTTTCCATATTCATTCTCATACTGGCTGATGATCGGTCCGACCTCATCATAAAAATCGCTTTCTTTCTCATAAAATTCATCGGTCGTATCAATATCATGGCGGATCATTGCAAGTTCCATGCTCGTCTGCACATCTGCGGTAAATTTATAGTACTCCCGGTGGATCTCAAACTGCTCCTCCCCGCTTTTTGCATTCTTCGTGCGCTCGATAATGCTCTTATACTCTTTTTCTACTTCTTCCATATCAATGCGTTTGTATGGCATTTCTGAAAATTTCATAGTTCCCCTGCTTTCTGTATATACATCCTGTCTATACTGTTTTCTTCTCAACCATTCTATGATATTCCCAGATTTTTTGCAATGAAACCTTGTGTTTTTCCTTTCACAATTTCACAAAATAGACTATAATAACTTTACTTTCTAAAAAATTATATTCCGAGGTTTTATATGATCACAGCAGAAGATATTTTAAATATGAATTTTTATAAAAAAGAAAAATTTACCGGAAGTTACAAGGGCATGCGCTACCTTGTAAAAAAAGACAAAGATGACGCGGAAAACGATATCTTCCGTGCCACAGTCTGGCCTGGACCTTATAATTTTGCAACCACTCCCGACGACCAGAAAATTTCCGCCACTTTTCCATTCACAGAAGAAGGAAAACAGCAGGCTGTCGACTGGATGAATGAGCAGTGGCGCTCCAGAAGTGAGTGGGGTATTATTATGCATTCGTGAGAAGTGACCGTCAAAAAAAGGAACACCGTTTCCGATATTCCTTCATACTGCGGGTGACAGGACTTGAACCTGCACGTCGGGGACACTAGAACCTAAATCTAGCGCGTCTGCCAATTCCGCCACACCCGCAAAACTGCTTTCCAAGTATAACTTATTTATCCATAAATTGCAACTGTTTTGTTGATTTTAATGATAATGTAAAAAAATCAGACATCGGGGATTCGGTCTCCGCTTCCGCTCCGGTCGTTGCTAAGCAGGCGCCACTGGCGCCTAGCAACCCGAACAACTACGTTGTCCGTGGTTCAAGTCTCTCGCTGTTCCTAAGAATAAGAAAAACGCCGTTCATACGAACGACGTTTTTCTTATTCTAATGAGACATCGGGGATTCGAACCCCGGACAACTTGATTA
>ULSP01041906.1_pt1 | contig 15076 bp, 8 predicted proteins | sample 1956811 | NCBI WGS metagenome assembly ULSP01 (sample SAMEA4835711, study PRJEB28245) | human gut metagenome | biome: gut microbiome; material: fecal sample | place: Denmark | collected 2008
TTTTTGGAATTCAGGGTTCAATTTGATGGAATCTTTGCCTGCTAATACATCCTTTAGCCAGATCGAATCTTGCTCAGTCCATTGCGCATAGCCTAAGTGTATATTTATACAGACGAAAAATCCAATCAATAGTGGTCTCATGAATGCCTGAATTGTTAATTGTGTTCAAAGATAGTCTTCCTTCTTTCTCCTCGTTTTTTCTTTCGCTTAAATAGTCTTACCGTTTACTTAATCTTAACCCTCTTTGCGGACTATTAATTTAACAGTTCATCTGCGCACGATAATCGTTCGATTACGCACGCTTCTTCCATTGATTTAATACCTACCTTTGAGGCATCACAAACTAGTTCAGCGCTTATGAAAAAGGGAAAACTATTAATTATAGATGATAATGAGGACATCCTTTTTGCCCTTAACTTATTACTGGAGCCCTATATGGAACAAATAAGAGTGGCTACGCAACCGGAGCGCATCGATCATTTCATGCGGACTTTTATCCCGGATATTATCTTGTTGGATATGAATTTCAAACGGGATGCTATTAGTGGTCAGGAGGGTTTCTATTGGCTGGAGAAGATAAAGAAGATAGACCCGGACGTGGTGGTTCTTTTTATGACTGCCTATTCGGATACGGATAAGGCCGTGCGGGCGATTAAGGCGGGAGCTACCGACTTTATCCCGAAACCTTGGGAAAAGGAGAAATTACTCGCTACACTCTCTTCGGCATTGGAACTTCGGGAGAGTAGGGCGGAAGTGCGAAATTTAAAGAAACAAGTTGAGATTCTTAGTTCACCCGAGGATGCTGGCTTCGAGATCATCGGTGAAAGCGAACCGATGCAGGCTATTTTCGCTACGGTCGATAAATTAAAGAATACGGATGCCAATATATTAATCTTGGGGGAGAATGGAACCGGTAAAGATTTAGTTGCCCGCGCCTTATATCATCAATCTCCGCGTTCGGGGAATCTTTTCGTCGGGATCGATGTGGGCTCTATTCCGGAACAACTTTTCGAGAGTGAATTATTCGGCTATGAGAAAGGGGCTTTTACGGATGCCCGTAAGGAAAAGCCGGGACGAATGGAGGTAGCTTCCGGTGGTACCTTGTTCTTGGATGAGATCGGGAACTTAAGCCTTTCCATGCAAGCGAAACTGTTGACCGCTTTGGAAAAACGACAGATAACCCGCTTGGGAGCAACGCAACCTATACCGATTGATATCCGGTTGATCTGCGCAACGAACGTGAATATCCATCATCTTGTGGCAGAAGGTACTTTCCGGCAAGATCTTTTATATCGTATTAATACGATCGAGTTACATATTCCTCCCTTGAGGGAACGAGGAAATGACGTGATCTTATTGGCTGAACATTTCTTGTCGAAGTATGCCCATAAATATAAGAAAGACTTGAAGGGCATTAACAGGGATGGGAAGAATAAGCTACATAATTATGCTTGGCCCGGTAATGTACGTGAACTGCAACATGCGATTGAACGGGCGGTTATCTTGTCTGAAAGTAATTGGCTAAGGCCGGAAGACTTTATTCTGCGTTCTGTCCCGCTTAGGGATAAGGAACCATCCGATGAGTTAAATTTGACGGTATTGGAGAAAGAAGCGATCGAACGTGCCTTACGTCGTGCCGAGGGGAATATCACTCGTGCCGCCGAGCTTCTAGGGATTACCCGCTTTACCTTGTATCGTAAATTGGAGAAATTTGGCTTATGATACGTTACTTGTTGTTCGCTCGTATTTTGGGGATCGTGGTCTTGTCTTTTACTGCCTCATTCTTAGTGCTGAAAGGGTTTTTGTTTATTCCCGCGCTGTTCGGATTTTGTATTCTTGCGCTTTCGGTTTTCTTATATAAGGATCAGCAAAAGACTGTTAAGCGGATGGAATACCTGATAGAGAGTATTCATTACGGGGATCTGAGCTTGTTTTATCCTTCCGATTCAATGACGGAAGACGAAAAGGCTTTGGCCTCTTCTATGAACGCTGCCTTGGAAGCTTTACGGAGTCGATTGTATAATTCGGTGGTCGCTGAGGCGGAAACCGAGGCATGGCAGAAACTTATCCGGGTATTGACGCATGAGATCATGAACTCGATCGCTCCGGTAATCTCTTTATCGGAGACGGTAGCCGAGCGTGCGACGATAAATGGCATGAATGAGAAAGACTACGCTATTATGGTACAAGCCATGCAAACGATCCACCGAAGAAGTAAGGGGTTATTGGATTTTGTCGAGAATTATCGGAAATTAACCCGTCTGCCTTTACCTACTTTACGAAACTTCTCGGTTTCGGCTCTCTTTGACGATATCCGGCTTCTATTCCCGGAGAAATCCGATATCCTCTTCTTTCATGTAAAGCCGGAAGACTTGAATTTATATGCGGACCGGATCATGGTGGAACAAGTATTAATTAATCTATTGAAAAATGCGATAGAGGCTTGTGAAGAATCCTTATCCCCTCAAATTATAGTGGAGGCTGTCCAAAAAAACGGTATGGTAATTATTTCGGTGATTGATAATGGTAGCGGAATTGTTCCCGAGGCAATCGACAAAATCTTCGTTCCTTTCTTCACGACTAAATCTAAAGGTTCCGGCATCGGATTAAGTCTTTGCCGGCAGATCATGAACCGTCATAGAGGAAGTATTAGTCTCGACTCTCAAGTAGAGAAGGGTTCCTCTTTCGTTTTGCGTTTTCCGATTGTTACCAAACGGATTCTATAAATAAGTATTAATACATGCGATTAGCTTATCCGGCTTGATCGGTTTAGCGATGTAAGAGGAGAATCCGCTTTGTTTTACCCGTTCCTCATCTTCCGCGAAGGCGAAAGCTGTTACGGCGATGATAGGAATGGACTGGTTCTTTTCCCGAATTACCCGTGTAGCCTCATAGCCGTCTACGATCGGCATTTTTAGGTCCATTAGGATTAAGTCCGGTTGATATTTATTGAATAAATCGATCGCTTGTTCCCCGTTCCATGCGTGTATAAGGTTATAATCTTTCAACATGGCTTGGAATAAAGTATAGTTGCTTTCGTTATCTTCCGCTATTAATAGGGTTGCAGATTTGGATGACTGGCTCTTCTGTACATTCTCGGTCTTTGGTTTCTCATGCGGGACTTCCTGCATCTCTAGTATCGAATAGGGCAACGTAAACCAGAATGTAGAACCTTTTCCTTGCTCTGATTCCACCCCTATATCTCCACCCAGACGCTTGATAATCATCTGGCAAATCGATAATCCCAGCCCCGTTCCTTGCACAAAGCTATTTAACTTAACGAAACGGGTGAAAACTTGACCGATCTTATCCTTGGCGATACCGCATCCCGTATCTTTTACATAGAAATACAACTCATCGTCTCTACGGCGGTAGCCAAACAGGATGCTACCTTGAGTTGTGAACTTGATGGCATTGTTGATAAAGTTGGTAATGACTTGGGAGACCCGGTTACGGTCGGTGCGTAAGATACAATTCGGGATCTTCTCGACAAAGCATACCTGCACACCATCTTGCGCCTTCAAACGGGAAGACTGCTCGATATCGGAGAATAGTTGATTGACATCTACGTCTGAATCCACGAATTCTAGCGTACCCGCCTCTATCTTGGCTAGATCGAGAATATCATTGATCAATTGCAATAGCAGGTCGTTGTTGCTATTAATGATATTGATATATTCCTCTTTATCCTCCATATTCTCGGTTACGGCCAATAATCCGGAGAAACCGACGATCGCATTCAATGGCGTTCGAATCTCATGACTCATATTCGCCAAGAATGCGGATTTCAAACGATCGGACTCTTCCGCTTTCTCTTTCGCTTTCCTCAGTTCGTTCTCCGCCTGTTTTTGTTTTGTCACGTCTTCTTTCTTGAAAATAACCCCGATAAGGTTGTTGTGCTCGTCTAATACAGGGTTCGCCAAAATATGAAGATACTTTCCATCGCCGAACTCATTCGTGATATCGACCTGCTTTTTGGTTTCCATGGCCTTTGCGACCGTGCAACGGGTACAATAAGGCTTTACTCCGTTCTTGACCAAGAAGCAATTAGCCGGACCGAATTCAGGGATACAGTCATGGAACTCTACCTCGTTTCTCCATTTTACGGTATAATCCGGCTTGATGAAATAGATAGAAGCTTGGATATTATTCATGATTAGTATATTATCTTTCTGTAGATCCAATAACTTATCTTTCAGCTTATTGGTCCGGATAAAGAAGATTAATATCATAATCAGGAAAATAAACAATACGGTGATTACGCTTAGCAATATCTCGAACCTGTATTTGGAGAATAGGCTCGGGTCCTCGTTGATAATAGTAGCGTCGTGGGGCAATGACAGTTTGCTGATATCAAAAGCCTTGATCTTTGAAGCGTCGAACACATATCCATTGGGGATGATTTGGGGATGGATATCTTTAGGGGCGATTTTCTTCTCCAATATACTTAAAGCCTCTTTCGCCAAATCGGAACCTATAGGCCTGTATTTGGGACTGAAACCTCCGATGGCCCAGTGCCCTATGCCGACGGATGCCAATGTGAATGTTGGGATTCTGGGATTGGCGGTCATCATGGTATACGTGGCATTTCCAACATAATACCCGTCGTTCACGTCTACACGCCATGTACCGATCAATATCACGGTCTGATCCGGCAGGTTCTTGATTTGCTCAACGATGGTGTAGATATTATTCTTTCTTCCATCCAGTAATATCAAGTTCAGATCCTTGATATTTTCCATTTCCTTTTTTACCAAGGTCTGCATAGCTAAACCACCGTAGGTATTATCGGTGATTAATGCTATATTTTGAGTTTTGGGATATAGCTTACGTATTAACCGGATATTTTCTTTTACGTCATAAGAATACAAGAACCCGCCAAGGTGTAAACCTTTATCTACGTACTCTTGGATATCGATGTATTTCGGCTCCCATTCGGCGACATTTAAATCCGAGTCGGGTAATAAGATCGCATTCTTACTGATCATACCGCATAAAACCGGTATATCAGGCTTGTATTCTTGGGAGATATAAGAAGCCCATGCCTCTTGACCTAAGATAATGATAAGCTGAGGGGTATTATTTTCCTTATATTTATCCAATATACCTCTCATCTTACCGTCCCATAAGGGGGCTTCCGGGAGGCTCTTACAGTTCATGTTCTCGATAACCACCGGCGAGATACCACCTCCCCGCTTATATTCCTCCATAAACTCGGAAATATTGGCGGTCGTATTACGTGTATCGGGATTGTAGGAGCTAATGATTAAAATAGGGCCTGCATTATCTGTAGCGTATAAGTGGAAAGAAAAGACCAGACTTAACACGATAAAGAGTACGAATCGTATGTAGTTTTTTAATAATGTCATTCTTTACCTACCTATTCATGTGCTTATTTGCGATTAAAGTACTATTTGTTATTAATACAGACCACAAAAATAGGAAAGATTTATGATTAATTGCTGAAATTCAAAATAAAAAGAATCTATTACGCCTAAAATCTATAACTCGATCATCACTCCGATACTTGGGAGAAGCGTTCCTGTAAGACGTTCTATCGGTCTTAATTCGTACCGTTGTTCATATATGGGAGCTTCCGGGTTGATAATTTTACCCGTTTTGATATATACGTCTTGCTCTTTGTATTTGGAATTCAATATGTTTTGGATGTCGATATAGGCTCCAAGCATGATCTTTTTGAAGTAAAATGTTTTATCGATACGGATATCTAACTGCGTGAATGGCTTGAGCCGTTCGCTGTTAAACCGGCTGTAATCATAGTATAGCCCGTTATTAGCGTCCCAAGCTTCTACATAACTACTCTTTTCTACATCGTAAGGCGTATAGGGAGCGCCTCCTACTATCCGGAACTTGGCGCCTACGTCCCAGTTCTTGGGTAAAGAATAAGTCCCGCTAAACGTGAACAGATGCTTATTGTCCCAAGCCGAAGGAAGATAAGTGTCCATATTTCTCCCATCCTTGAATTCGCTTCTTACCAAAGTGTAGGACGCGATGAAAGTAAGCCCTTTATAATTATACCAACGTCCCATGATCTCAAGCCCATAAGCTCGCCCTGTAGCGGTAGATGATACGGCCTCATTTCCCAAGACACCATAGTCAGTACCTTTCGACGCGAGTGGGATACTGTCGAGTATGGACATCGGATAACGATCATAATGTTTATAGAATCCTTCGGCCGTGAATTTCAAGTATGAGGTAGGACGGTATTCCAAGCCTAATCCGGCTTGGTCGCTTCGGATATAGCTTAAATGATTTGCCCGGTTTACATAATTACCTTCATTATCCTTGAATCCCAATGTCGTATAAGGAGGAAGCTCGTAGTAGCGTCCGATATTTGCGTTTATATAAAGCGGATCGGACAAGCGGTAGGATAAGGATAGGCGAGGAGATAACTGATCTAACAAATTATTCATATCCGAGGAATAATTGTTTGCGTCCGCACGAACACCTAAAGAGGTGGTAAACCGCTCGTTATAACTCTCATAAATAGCCGTGGCATAGATACCCCACTTCCATATGCCAAGGTCTGTTTGATATACGATGGTACGGGGGATAGAGGTAAATTGCTTTTGATAGGTGTCATTCGTGTATTGGGCGTATTCGATGTTTCCTCCGACATTCAATTGAATGAATGGTAAGCGGAACGTGTTTTCCGTTCGGAACTTATTCTCAATCTCGTCCGAACGGTAATTTAAGGAGAGATTCTCTACTTGGCTTTCATCATTGTCTTTGTATTTAATATTCTTATTGTTGGTCTGGCTGCGGCTAATAATGACCGAGTAGAGATTTTTACCGGCGTAGTGTTTATAAACCGCTCCAAGGGTATACGTTTTTTGTTTTACGACCGGCAAGTAAGAGAGGATATATTGGTTTTTCTCGCTCATGTCTTTCATTCCTGTATTCAGCTTCATATCATCGATCGCCCCTAATCCGAGAACTGTAAGCTCATTCTTGGGGTTGAAGGAGTGCTTAATCTTGAATTGGGCATCCGTGAAAGTAGGTAAGAACGGCAAGCCGATCATATCGAAAAGGAATTGAAGGTAAGAGCGACGAACAGACACTTGGTAAGTGGTCTTTTTTCCTAGCGGTCCATTAGCGGACACACCGATATCTGAGGCTCCTAGGACTCCTCGCAATGAGAATTTCTCCTTATTTCCATCTTGTAGTTTAAAATCCAATACCGAACTTAAAGTGTTCCCTTTGGATGCGGGGAATGCGGCCGAATAAAAGTTGACCTCCCGGATAAAATCGGGATTGATAATACCGACCGGACCTCCGGAGGCTCCTTGGGTAGAGAAATGGTTGATATTCGGTATCTCTACGCCATCCAAAAAGAAACGGTTCTCCGAGGGACCTCCTCCTCTTACCATCAAGTCGTTACGAAACGCTGCCGTGGACGCTACTCCGGGAAAGGTTTGTACTACCCGGGAGATATCCCGGTTTCCTCCCGCGCTTTTCTCTATCTCCTTGAAACCGATTACACGAAGTCCTAGCGGACTTTCGGCGGTTTTACGGAACGGAGAGGCTACTACGCTAACCTCTTGCAGATTCTGGCTGGCTTCCTCTAGCTCGATCGGGAAGAATATATCTTTATTCGCTAGTCTGAATTCGGCGGTAACGAAGGGCTTATATCCCAGAAAGGAGGATTGGAGACGATAGCTTCCGGGTGATATGCCGGATATCTCGAATAATCCGGTGGAATCGGTGACCGCCCCTTGCGTCGTGTTCCATACCACTACGTTAGCGAAAGGTATCGGCTGTCCGCTTGACGCGTCTTTTACAACTCCCTTGATAGAGAAGGAGCGCTGTTGACCGATAGCGGCTTGTATGGTACATAATAAGAATAGTAAGAAGTAAAGATGGCGTCTATCCATATCTTATATCATATTTATAGCGGTAAAGATAAGTATTATTCTGATTCGTATGTATTATCTTTGCATACATATGGAGAAAGAATTACAGATAACGGCGGATGGAAGCCATACACTATATATTCCGGCGATGGATGAACATTATCATTCCGTGAACGGGGCCCTGCAGGAATCAAGACATATATTTATAGAGGCGGGATTGCATGCGCTTGAAAAAGACTTTATCCGAATCGTGGAGATTGGCTTCGGTACAGGGCTGAACGCCTTCTTGACATTGAAGGATGTCGAGCTATCTCAAGCACATCATATTGATTATCATACAGTAGAGTTATACCCGCTTCCTTTAGATACGATTCGTGCCTTGAATTATGGGGAGCTGATCTGGCCGGAGAGAAAAGAGTTATTCTTAGCCTTGCATGAAGCGGAGTGGAATACTCCCGTTTCAATCTCAGAGCGCTTTACACTTCATAAAATAGAAGGAAATAGTAACGCCTGTGAACTACCGGATGATATCGATTTGATCTATTTCGACGCGTTTGCGCCCGAGAAACAACCGGAGATGTGGAATCAAGAAATCTATAATCGTTTGTATGCTCATACCGCACCGGGCGGAGTGATCGTAACCTATTGCGCAAAAGGAGAGGTACGCAGAGGTATGCAAGCGGCTGGTTTTGAGATGAGCCGTCTTCCCGGTCCTCCGGGCAAGCGACATATACTTAGGGGAATTAAAAATTGAGAATTGAAAGTTACAGAGCGTATTCCTCGGTATTTTCAATTCTCAATTCTCAACTTTCAATTATTTAAGCATTGCCTCGATCTTTTCTACGAACTTATCCTTAGCCGTAGCGCCTACTACTTTATCAACCATCTTACCGTCTTTGAAGAAAAGAACGGTAGGGATGTTGCGGATACCGAATCGTCCGACTACATCGTCATTCTCGTCAACGTTCATTTTACCGATCGTCACACGACCTTCGTATTCGGTTGCCAACTCATCAATGATAGGAGATACCATGCGGCAAGGGCCACACCACTCTGCCCAAAAGTCAAGAACCATGGGCTTTCCGGAGTTAACCAACTCCTCGAAATTAGCGTCTGTAATTTGTAGTGCCATTTTGAATTACGTATTATTTAATTATGAATTATAATCTAATGATTGTTATGACGCCAAAAGTACAAATTCTTTCAGCGTCGTACAACTTTAACCATTAATTTTAAAATCGATATTCTCGTTCTCCTGTAAAAAGTCTACCAGCTCACGGGTCACGTTTAAGCGGATATTTTGGGAGAAGAGATTTAGGGAAATATTATGTTCCCCATCGACAACCTTAAAATATAACAGGCTATGGCCCGGATTGTTCTTGATCAATACCGAAAGCTCATTGATTGTCGGCTCGTCCAAATCATGGATCGGGACCGTGATACTGATTTTCTCGATCAGCTTGTCTTTCTCGTCTTGCAAAAGGTTGACGGTACCAATCTTGAAGTCCAGTTTATTGGGGTCCCAGCGGCTAGGCTCTACACGGGCTGTGATCAAGAGATACATCCCTATTTTACCATACTTGCTGTATTCGATATAATCCTGTCCGAAAAGAGGGATCTCGCCACTACCCGTGAAATCCTCGATCTTCAAGATTCCGTAAGGCTTTCCGTTCTTGGTCATTCCTTCCCGGAAACCGGTGACGATACCACCTAATAAAACCTCCCGGCCTTGTAAGGTTTCCCGCTCGTTAAGTTCTACCATGCCGGTATTACATACATACTTTAATATGATACGGTATTCATCCAACGGGTGGGCGGATAGGTAAATACCGACCAACTCCTTCTCTTTATTTAGGCGTTCGAGATCGCTCCAACGCTCGCATTGCGGGATCTCCGGTTTAGCGATGGCGATCAAGGCGTCTCCACCGAATAAAGAGTTGACTGCCGTGCTCTTATCCATCTGGTATTTGTTACCATAGCGAACCAAGGTATCCAAGAACAATTCCCCTTTTCCACTGTCGGTGAAGAACTGCTCACGCTGGATACCGAAGTTATCGAACGCTCCGGCCAAAGCCATGGACTCTATGTTTTTCTTATTGCAAGCGGTCAAGTTCACCCGTTCTACGAAATCGAAGATACTCTTGTACGGGCCGTTCTTCTTGCGTTCCTCTATGATATTTTGTACGGCTGACTCACCTACGCCTTTCACGGCGCCTAGCCCGAAGCGGATGTTCTTGTTCTTATCTACGCTGAACTTCAAGATAGACTCGTTCACGTCCGGTCCCAATACTTGAATACCCATCGCTTTACATTCATCCATGAACTTCGTGATATCCGTGATATTGGATAAGCTTCGGCTCAAGACGGCGGCCATATACTCGGACGGGAAGTTCGCTTTCAAGTAAGCGGTCTGATAAGCCACCCATGAGTAACAAGTAGCGTGACTCTTATTGAATGCGTATGAGGCGAACTTCTCCCAGTCGGACCAGATCTTATTTAAAGTTTCCTCTTTATAGCCGTTGGCTTGACCACCAGCCATAAATTTAGACTTCAAGTGGTTCATCTTCTCGATCAACTTCTTACCCATCGCCTTACGTAAGGCATCACTCTCACCACGCGTGAAGTTAGCGAGCAAACGGGATAGAAGCATGACCTGCTCCTGATAGACCGTAATACCGTACGTATCTTTTAGGTAGCGTTCCATGACGGGAATGTCGTACTTGATCTCTTCCTTACCCTGTTTACGGGCGATAAAAGAAGGGATGTAATCCATTGGACCCGGGCGATACAGGGCGTTCATGGCGATTAAGTCCTCGAATTTAGAAGGTTGCAACTCCTTCAAATACTTTTGCATACCGGCGGACTCGAACTGGAATGTACCGGTTGTCTTTCCGTCGCAATACAATTTATAAGTCTTGGGGTCCTCCAGACTGATATGGTCGATATCCAGATCATGTCCGGTAGTCAGTTTCACGTTCTCGATCGCTTCCTTGATGATGGACAAGGTCTTCAAGCCCAAGAAGTCCATCTTGATCAATCCGGTTTCCTCGATCACGGAACCCTCGTATTGGGTAACCAGCATCTCCTCGCCGGTATCCTTGTCTTTCGCCGTACTGACAGGTACGACATCCGATATATCATAACGTCCGATAATGACACCGCAGGCGTGTACACCCGTGTTACGGACGTTGCCTTCCAGCATCTGGGCGTATTTCAAGGTATCCCGTGCCAGCGGATCATTTCCGTTAGCCGCCTCTTTTAGTTCCGGCACATACTTGATGGCGTCGCCCAATTTGAACTTCTTCATGTCAGGGATCTTATCCGGAACCAATTTGGCTAACCGGTTCGATTCGGATAACGGTAATTTCTGTACCCGGGCGACATCCTTGATAGCAGACTTGGTAGCCATCGTACCATAAGTAATGATATGAGCCACACGCTCGGCACCGTATTTCTCCGTTACCCAGCGTAAGACCTCGCCACGGCCATCATCATCGAAGTCGGTATCGATATCGGGGAGGGAGATACGGTCCGGATTCAAGAAACGCTCGAACAGGAGGTCATATTTGATCGGGTCGATCTTGGTGATCCCTAAGCAATAAGCTACGGCAGATCCGGCGGCCGAACCACGTCCCGGTCCTACGGATACACCGAGTTCCTCACGAGCGGCACGGATGAAATCTTGCACGATCAAGAAGTAGCCGGGGAAACCCATGGTCTTCATGATATGTAACTCGAAGTTCAGACGCTCCTTTACTTCATCGTCTAAGGGGTCTCCGTAAAGCTCCTTGGCTCCGTCGTATGTCAATTTCGCCAAATAGTCGGCTTCCAGCTTGATGCGGTATAGTTTGTCGTATCCACCTAATTTCTTGATTTTGGAGTGCGCCTCTTCCTCGCTTAATACGACATTACCGTTCTCGTCTCGGGTGAATTCCTCAAATAAATCATGCTCTGTCAATTTCTGACGGTAGGACTCCTCTGTACCGAACTCCTCGGGAATGGCGAAAGTCGGCATGATAGGACCGCTGTCGATGGAGTAGAATTCTATTTTGTCGGCTATCTCGAGCGTATTACTCAAAGCTTCGGGGATATCGGCGAAGATGGTGTTCATCTCGGCGGTTGTCTTCATCCATTCTTGCTTGGAGTAGCGCATACGCTTGGGGTCGTCCAAGTCTTTGCCGGTACTAAGGCAGATCAGGCGGTCGTGAGCCTCAGCATCGTCGGCATTGACGAAATGGACGTCGTTGGTGGCGATTAGCTTGATATTATGTTTGTGAGCAAGTTCGATCAGTACCTTGTTCACCTCTTGTTGATGCGGGAAAATCGTGCAATCGGCGTTGGGGTCGTGTGTCTCGTGCCGTTGCATCTCAAGGTAATAGTCTTCTCCGAATAAGTTTTTGAACCATTTGATAGACTCCTCGGCCTTATCGATTCGTCCGTGCATGATATGCTGCGGGATCTCTCCACCTAAACAGGCGGAGCAGATGATCAGATCCTCGTGGTATTTCTCCAACAACTCTTTGTCGATACGCGGACGTCCGTAGAATCCTTCCGTCCATGAGAGGGATACCATCTTGATCAGGTTCTTGTATCCGTTCTTATTTTTGGCCAGAACGATCAAGTGCCAGCCGCTACGGTCGTCTTGCGAGGCCAGCTTGCTATGCCTTCCGTTGCGAGCGCAATAACATTCGCACCCGATGATCGGCTTGAAGATGGAAGCTTTCGCTTCGGCGATTTGTTTTTGTAGTTCCGTTATCCTTTGTTGTTCCTCATCGGTTGGAGCATCCTTGGCCAGCAGCGGTTTTAGTTCTTTCTCGGAGTCCTTGATGATCCCGAGAGGTTTACTGTTCTTTTTGCTAACCTTATTGAAAAACTCCTTGATACCGAACATAACGCCATGGTCTGTCACGGCGATCGCACGCATTCCGTCTTTGTACGCTTTGTCGATCAATGCGTCGATGGATGCCTGTCCGTCCAGCAAGGAATACTGGGTATGTACGTGTAAATGAATAAACGGTTCCATATATATTAATGTATAGTCTGGTGCATATTGAAATGAGTGCATAAAGGTAGGAAATATTTTTTAGTACGAGAGAGGTTGTTTTGCTTTTAAAAAAACACGTACGTCTTTTTTCGGAAACACGTACATGTTTTTGGAAAAAGACGTACGTGTTTTCTGAAGGATATAATGAGGTTATAATATGTGTGATTCTATAGAATCTATATGTTATATAAACAGATGTTGTATTGATATTTTGCTTGATATAAGCCGTATATCGTGACAGGAGGTTTTCGTGAGGTGCTCGAACTAGCGGATGGAAGATAGTTATGAATGGCGTTTTTCTGTGTGAAAAGCCGTTTTATACTGTACTTATGCTTGGAAAAAGCGAATCTCAGGGAGTTCTGTTTACAAAATGTCATTTTGCTAGAACAAAGGAAACTAATATTCCGATCTATCGCAAAAGGTGATCTTACTTTTGTTGGTTATTGGATGGTGTATTTACTAATGTACGCATGTACATTAAAATAATAAAAGAGAAAAATGATTGATTTAAACGATCGTTTAGATCTTGCGTTTTTCGAGAGATACAAAGGGGAGTTTGTGGAAGGAAGAGCTTGTTTCGTAAAGGATAGCCTATCCTATTGATAAGAAAGCGAATAAGGCATGAAAAAAATAACACAGAAGGGTTGCAAGTGTCAAAGAAATGCGTACCTTTGCAAATGACTAATTAAAACGATGGTTTAGACTAGTCGTTTTCTAACGATAGTAGACCATAAAGAAGTAGCTAAGTACTTAATTAACACTATTATTAATATTAAATTCTAAATTATGAACAGAAAGATTTCTACATTGTTTACGACGGGTCTGTTGATGGCAGGGTCGTTGTGCGGTAGTGCCTTCGCTCAGACAACCATCCAGGATTTACTGGGACTTGGAGCTCAAGCTACAGAATTGGAGAATGGATCGCGTTATGTGATTACGAATCCTAACGGTGAAGCATATGGTTTCACGGAGTTGAACGCAGGTACGAAACTCTTGAAAGAAGACGTTTGCGATATTACCTCTGCGGATATCAATAAAGATGGTGTAGCCGATGATTTGGATAAGGCTGCGGTTAAGGCTTATGTATGGACTGTATCAGTGACAGAAGGTGTAAGAGGTGATTTTTCTTATAAATTCACGAATGAGCTGACAGGTCAGGTGTTGCGCATCAATGCCGCTGGTAATGCGGTGGAATTGAATACGGCAGCTACGACTGGTAACGCGAACTTTGTGTTTGGAGCAGATTCTCAGGCAGACGATGAGTATGCGGCTACAGGGACTCCTGTGACTTATCCGAATATGTTCGCTTACAAAGCAGCGCCGGGTAATGTTGTTTTAAGTTGGACTTTGATAAGTAAATCTTCTGTACAAACAACAGGAACATTCGCTCCTGAATTTTATAAGGTTGGTTTCGAGAATTTCACGGATGCCGACGAATTGAACGCACTGTATAATACGGCAGGCTTCAATTTCGAGACCAAAGATGCCGTTGAGGAGAACTTGTTCGGCGACAAGAAGATCGTAGCTTATCATTTGAATATGCCTAATGGTGGTATCAATGTAGACCTAGGTGATAAGGCTATCCCTTCTTATGTGCAGATGACAATTCCGAATGGTATGTACTTCTTCGTGGGAGATAAGCCTAAAAACAATACGTACCAAGAGTGGTTCAAACATACGGTTATCGCTGTAAGTTCTACGAATACAGTTGAGGCTACGACTGGTGACCGCGGAGCTGGTCAAGGTTTTGAGCTGACAACTGTAAAGGTTAGCGACTTTAATTTCTATACAGAAACGAATCCGGCCAATATAGAGGCTCGCTGGCAGTCTCAAGGAACGGAGACATCTATTTTCAACGCTTGTTTCTCTGTGAATAAAGACAATTTGTCTGATTATCCGTATGCGTTGTCTTTAGGAACTTTCCGTTATAAGGCAAAAACAAATGATGCGAAACATGAGGAGGTGTCAGATATGAGATTGGCTATCTTGGGCCATGGCGATAAGAACTATTTGGCTACTCAGAAGACTGCGGCTCCGAATCTTCCTCAGTTTATCTTCAAGTTGTCCAGCTCTTTGGCTAAAGACGGTATCGATCTATTGAACACGGAGGCTAAGGCCGCTATCTATAATATCCGTGTCATGAGCGGTACGAAGGGCG
>ULSP01066596.1_pt1 | contig 15052 bp, 18 predicted proteins | sample 1956811 | NCBI WGS metagenome assembly ULSP01 (sample SAMEA4835711, study PRJEB28245) | human gut metagenome | biome: gut microbiome; material: fecal sample | place: Denmark | collected 2008
GCAATGTTAAAATTAAAAGGAGAAAAATTAATATGGAAAATTTAGGAAATGAAGTAATGGCAATGGAAAACACAGGATTGGTTGTGACTGATGACATGACATACGAACAACGCGTTAAATTATTCAACGCGGTAAATAATGCGGAAGGTCTAAGCGATCAAGTAGGTAAGGACTTGTGCCTAACGGGGTATATTGTACAAGATGTAGAAAAAGAAAACGAGAGAACAGGTGAAATTATTTGTTCTAAATTAATTACTGTTATTGATAAGGATGGCAAAGCCTATGCAACAAATAGTAAACCTTTCTTACAGGCATTGAAACAATTGAAGCAGGTATTTAACTACGATTGGGCGAAAGAACCGGTATGTGTGACAATCATTCAAAAGAAATCTAACTCAAGTTCAAATAAATATTTAAGCATGGCTGTGAAATAGCCTAATGAAATAAGGGTGTTAGCCAAACACCCTTTTATTTTGAATTAAAATGGGGGTGTTTAAAAAAATGGCTAAAATGAGGAAGTCAACAAGAGACGTTAAACGATTGCGCAATGCAATAGCAAGTGCTAAAAGAACCGCAACAAAAGCCCAAAATCTAGGGCAGGATGTTGCGTTTACGGACATTCGTACCATAAAAGATTTCAACGATCGAAAAGAGTTTAACAAGTATTTACGATCGATTGAAAAATTCAATAAAGAAAATAGATTCATCGAAAATCAATACGGCGTTGTTTTTAATAGAAATAAAATTGAAAAAGCAAATAAATTAATTGATAAACAAAATAAACAAAGGCGTCAACTTTCAAAGTCCGTTGGGTTGTCTAAATTGAATGAGACAAAAGGCGGTATTGTAACATCTATACGCGTTGAAAATGCAAGGTCAACTTTGCGTGATGATCGTGGTGGGTTTTTTGAGCAGGTACACCACGTGAATATCCAATCGTATCGTTATCCTAAACAATTAGATAAGCGAATTGAGAGTTTAAAAAAGAACACCAGGAAGGAAAACCAGAAAATAAAAAATCTTAGGACCAACTATAAAATAGCAATTGAGGAGCAAATACGAGGTGGCAATATATCTAAAAAGGAAGGTAAACAGATAATCAAAGACATGAAATCATTGTCGGATAAACAACTATTGCAATGGTTCTATCAAGAGCGTAATGCGGTTTCAGCATTTAATTATATAGATATGTCACGTGAATACACCAAAAATCAAATGTTCGTGAATGAACAATTAAGTAAGAATATACGAACAGATATGTCAGATGTAAGAGATAGTTTGGCAGTATTCACCGGACGTGCCCATGTCAAAGATGGAATTGTTGTATACAATAAATAATGTAAAGGGGGTTGTGGCATGTCAAAGAAAAAAGAGTCCAAGGAGATATGGGCGTGTGACTTTGAAACTACAACAGACCCTTTAGACTGTAGAGTTTGGGCATGGGGTGCAAGCTTCGTTAGTGATTCAAGTATAAAAGAATATGGGAATACTATTGATGGCTTCATAGAGTGGTGTCAACAGAAAACTCGTAAATTATATTTTCATAATCTAGCTTTTGACGGTGAGTTCATAGTCAGCTGGTTATTAAGTAATGGATATGAATATTCGGAAGAACCTAAAACAGGCTGTTTTAAAACAATTATTTCTAATACTGGACTGTGGTATTCCATTGAAATATGGTGGAAGTATTCTATATATCGTTCGACTGAAACGACAATATGGGATAGTTTCAAGCTGATACCTTTTTCAATCGAAAAAATAGCGCATGACTTCAATTTGCCAATACGAAAATTAAAGTTAGATTATAATACTAAACGCGAGGTTGGGCACGAGCTAACCCCACATGAAGTTGATTATTTATTTAATGATATTGATATTGAAGGTATGGCACTAAATGAGTGTTTCAAGCTGGGATTCAATAAAATGACAGCTACAAGCTGTAGTTTTGAATCTTTCAAGAAAACTTTGCCCATGGCGTTTGAGAAGATATTCCCGCCGTTAGAAATGGATGTTGACAGAGCGTTAAGATCAGCTTACAACGGTGGTTTTGTTTGGGCTAACCCAGAACTAAAAGAAAAAGAAATAGGGCCTGGCTTAGTTTTTGATGTCAATTCCCTTTTTCCATCACGAATGTACTATGATAATTTGCCGTATGAAACGCCCGTGTATTTTGAGGGTGAATATCAGCATGATGATGACTATCCCCTTTGGGTTGGAGTTGTTAGTTTCGCGTTTGACATAAAAAAGGATCATATCCCTTGCATTTCACTTGATAAGTTCAGTCGGTTTTTTGGGAGTAAGAAATATGTAAGTAGTTCAAATGGGGAGGTTGTAAGAATGACGTTGACTAGTGTCGACTGGCAGTTATTTAATGAACAATATGATATTTATGACGCTGAGTTTATTGATGGATATAAGTTTAAGGGATGTGTTGGAATTGCACGACAATTCATTGACGAACAAATGGAAGTTAAGAAAAACTCAAAAGGTGCACAGCGATTCATAGCTAAACGAAAAATGAATTCAGTTTATGGAAAGTTTGCAACGAATCCAAATGTTACGCCTAAAATTCCTTTTATTGATAAGGATGATGGTGTATTACGTTTGCATGACCCTATGTTTACAACGTATGAAGACGGAAAAATAAAAGAGGTAATCGACGAACAATTTCGAGATCCTATTTATTTACCATATGGCGAGTTCGTAACCGCATATGCGCGTAAATATACAATTAGTACCGCACAAAAAGTAGGTATCCATAGAGTCGCATATATTGATACGGATTCAATACACTTAGTAGGCGTACAAGTACCCGACGCTATTAAAGATATTATTGATGATAAAGAGTTAGGTTATTGGGGTTTAGAATCTGTATTTAACCGGGCTTATTTTATTGGTGCAAAATCGTACGTTGAAGAAATTGAAATCAGCTATAAGGAATATGTGGAGCGCCAGCAAGAATATATTAGTGTAAATGATTGTAAGGACAAGCTGTATTATATTCGTGAGGGTGTTTGCTATTTTCTAAATGTTAAGTGTGCGGGTATGACACAAAAAGCTAAACAAAATGTAACATATGATAACTTTAGAGTTGGAAATGTTATTAATGACTGCCTTAAAAAGACACATGTTCCTGGTGGTATTGTGCTAGTTGATAGACAATTCAGCATTAAAAGTAGGTAAGGAGGTTGGTAAGGTGATAAGTGTTCTAAGTAGCATAATAAAATATTTACTCATGGCTTTATGTTGTTTGAGTGTTACATTTCTGTTTACAGTATACGCAATAGGAATGATTCTGATATTTATATGGATTATAAAGGAGTGATATTTATGAATTTGTTTTTAAACATAGTGATTGTTGTATTAGTTGGATTGATTATAGATTATAGTTACAATAATTTACGCAATGAAAATAATACATTACGTAAAGATGTTGATGAACTACAATATCAGATGTCGAGTTATGAAAATGGTGGAATATTTGAAGAGTGCGATAAAAGATTAAAAGAATTCAATGAAATTATGTTTGGAAGTCCGCCGTTGAAGAATAAAGTTGTTATTGTAAGAAGCATAAAAGATTATGATTATAGCGCTTATAGAAAAGATATTGACGCATTAAATGAATATCTAAAGGATGGCTGGAGTATTGTTAATCATGAAACAAATGAATTTGTGTATACATATACACTGGGTAAACCGCTTGTATGGTGTAAAGAAAAAGGTGGTGATGATGATGATGAGTGAAAAATCGAAAGAAAACCGAAATAAATGGTATCGTGATCATGTAAATAAATATTGTGTTTGTGTCAACAAAGATGAAGTTGAAGTTGTTGATTATATTGAATGTTTATTGAAATCCAAAAAATTCAGTAAATACGTTAAAAATAAAATTAAAGAAGATTTGAAAAAATAAAATAACATGTTATTATTAATATGTAAGGAATAAAGATTGGGAATCAGACATGTGTATCAGAATTACTCGCGGTGAAACGTGCTGATAACATAATTAGGTATAGTAATCTAGCTGGTGACACTTTAAACTTTACAGCCTATATTTATGAAACTCTCGTAAAAGAGAGTTTTATTTTTGTGTTGACTTTAGAATATTAATATCATATATTTATAAATAGAAGGGATGTGTAAATATGGAACGTGATGAATTGAGATCTAAATTCACGGAAGTGTTAACAATTGAAGACCAGGCGGAACGCTCAACCATGTTAAATGATATGCGCGCTGCGATTGAAAAAAATTTCAAAGAATTAGACGAATTAAAAGCTGAAAACACAAAATTAGTTGAAAAGAATAATTCACTAACGGAAGCAAATAGTAAATTATTCATGCAAATTGGTGTTGAAAGTTCCGGAGGTGATAATCCGAAACAGAAACAACCAATGGATTTAAAAAAATTAGGCATTTAAAAACGAAAGAGGTGATTATATATGCCAAGAACGACAGGAAAAGACGTTGCAAAAGCGATTCAAGAAGATTTAGGCTTGGCCACACAGCCAACAGGTCAGGAAGTCGCGAGTGCTATGTATAGGGCATCTTCTCCGAACTTCCAGTCAACAATTGGAGACCCTAATGAAGTTTCATCATTAGAATTCATGAACGGATTGTTAGAATATCCTGACAGTCTAGGTGTTGAGTTTATGAGTTTAGCAACTCGAATTGGTCGAGTAATTGCACACCGAAATATTTTAACAAATAAATTAGCGCCATTTAAAATGGAAAATATGTCTTTAGGCTACACAATGGAAGAATATTTCGTTGAGTGTGCAAAAGAGCATGCTTATGACCAATCCAACGCGGAAAATACTTTGTTTAAGCGCGAGTTGCCGGACATTAAAAAAGCATTTTATGTTGTGAATCGTAAGTCATATTATCCAGCAACAATTACAGATGATGATATGCGTAAGTACTTCGTCACTTGGGATGGTGTGAATAGTTTGATTGGTCGTATTGTTGATTCTATGTATAATGGAGACAACAAAGATGATTACAACTATATGAAATCTGCTCTAGTTAAACACTATGAAAATGGATTAATGAAGATCGTAAAAACAAGTGCGGTGACAAATACGGATTCAGCTAAAGAGTTAGCGCGAAAAATAACAGAATATGTATCTTATTTAACTGAACCTACGAATGCATATAATGCTATGGCTGTTACCAAACAAAATGACTATGATGATATTTATGTCATTTTAAATGGAAAGTCAAACAGCTACTTAAATATCGATTGGTTGGCTCAGACATTCCAGTTAGAATTCGCTGAATTTAAAGCACATGTATTAGTATTACCAACATTACCAACTGCATCACAGGGAACTATTGAAGCATTAGTCGTTGATAGTGAGATCTATCGTGTGTTTGATCAGAAATATAGTGTCGGTGTCGCCTATAACGCGAAAGGATTATATTGGAATTATTTCTTACATCACTGGGAAGGTATCGCAACGTCTAGATTCGCAAACGCGATCGCTTTTGTTTCAGGTGAAGTTGATGAAAAAGTAACAGCTATTTACGCCAACCCTACAGTTGTACAACTTAAAAAAGGGGATAGTGTAACAGTACCATTTACCGTACAGACTAGTGGATTGAATGCTCCTATTCAATTAACGGTAGCAACAGGTGAACAAACAATGGTTGGTGCAACGCTAACAGCTGACTCAAGACACGTTGAAATTAAAGGATTAAATGGGATTGAAGGCGAAGGATTAACCACAGTAACAATTACGGACACTAGTTCGAGTGTAACATGTGTCATTAAGGTTGTTTATAACGTGTAGATGTGTTATAATATCGGTGTCGTGATTAGGACATGGCACCCCTCCTTTCTATACAGGTGAATTGCGAATTAGGAAAAGAGTTATTAATTTAACTCTTTTTCTTTTTTATTTAAAATTAGTTGAACATTCAACTATTTTTTATTATGATAGAAAAAGAAAGAGGTGATAAACATGAAAATTATTTTAGTGGCATTGGTTTTTAATGGTCTTGATCTGGTCACTGGAATTGTTGGTGCGATTAGAGATGGTGGGCAAATAAAATCCAGTAAACTGAGAGATGGACTATTTAAAAAAGTTGGGTTCGTTTTCTGCTACGCATTAGGTGTATTAATTAATTATGCTGAAAGCTATTTAACATTACCTTTTGGGGTTGATCTAGTACCGGTTATATGCACATACGCAATTATCACAGAAGTGGTTAGTATTGTGGAGAATATTGCTAAAATCAATCCTGATATTTTGCCTGAAAAAATAAAAGAATTAATCGGATATAATAATGGAGGTGAATAATATGGGTATTATTGACGATGATAAACTACAATCTATTCTACCAGAATACAATGGGTTAAAGTTAAGCGGTAAAAATTTAGCACAGCAATATGTCAGCGCGTTCAACACGGGCATGAATATTTACCAATGTATTAATCAATTACAGGGTTATATTGAATGGACTGTGAAAGCTGTAAATGATGTTGTGGTACAGTGGAATGAAAATATTGCGGGAAATCTAGAAACTATTGTGCAATTTGTAAAAGATCAATTACCTAGTTTAGTTGATGAACGTATTGATATTGCAATTAAACAATTACAAGATAAATATAATACGACTCTGGAAAAATTGGATACAGAACAGAAAGCACAGGCGACTAAAATATTAAATATTAATAATCAATTGGTAGCAATTAATGGTGAAATTAGTGAATTAAAAGAATTGTGTGAAGCAATACAATCAAGTATTCAAAATAATTTAACGGAGTTCAATAACATCAAAAAAGATATCACAACTGTTAAAGAGGATATTATAAACATTAAAAAAGGTGATACACCAGTAGCCAGTGAAGGAGGTATTTAAATGTATACTTTAAAATCTAATAATATCACACATAATCTTTTAGATGAAAATGATATTAGTGAATTAAAAGAATTGTGTGAAGCAATGCAATTAAGTATTCAAAATAATTTAACAGAGATCAATAATATCAAAAAAGATATCACAACTGTTAAAGAGGATATTATAAACGTTAAAAAAGGTGCTACACCAGTAGCCAGTGAAGGGGGTATTTAAATGTATGCTCTAAAATCTAATAGTATCACACATAATCTTTTAGATGAAAATGATGTTAAAATTGAATTAATTTCAAATTTAACACCCTACAACACAAACGGAACGTCAGCGCCTGTTGATAGTAACTTTATGGATGTTAATGTGATTAAAAATAAATATGACATGTTGATTTTGAATCTTCATTTCACCGACAGTGGTTATGGCAGAAATAAAGTTCTTGGTAATTGTTTATACCCAACCGCATTATTTGATGCTCTACCAGTCGAGACAAACTATAATGGTGTGGGGTTTATGTCAGCAGAATTTATTTCTGCTGATAGTCTGAGTGGAGGCAATGCACGTAAATATTCAGTTTCGCTATTAAAAACGGGCCCGGATAAGGTACTCACACGCTGTAGCGCTAGTGATGTGGTTGGTAGTTTATATGGCATTAAATTATAGCTAGATTAAATCTAGCTTTTTTCTAAGAAATCAGGTTAATTTATGAGTAAAAAATGTGAATTTTCAAGTATCTATGAGATGAAAAAACCGGAAGATATCCCATATAGTCTACCAGAAGGTTTAAGCGTTTATTTTTACATCGAGTTTTATATGCAGGCCATGCATATTCTAAAGGATGTTGATTATGAAAGATATAATATATGCAAAGATAAATTAAGAGAATTAGTTGAATTAGAGGAGGAGTTGAATTTATGAAGGCCAATCAAAAGTTAGTCCATGAAGGATATGAAGTTTGTTTGTTTCCTATGGAAACAATGAACATCACGCAATGGTCTAGTCCTACAGCGTTATCACACTGCTGTGGACACCCGTTTGATAATGCGATCAGCGGGCAAGTGCGTGTACCCGTATATGCTCCTTTTTCTTGTCATTTATCCTATAGTGATAGTGTAGGGAATACACGCGCATATAGTTGTGACAATCCCGTTTGGACTCCAAACGGATTAAGCTATGTTACAGTTAGTTTCACGCATGATGCCAACCCACCAACCGCAACGCATTATAAACAAGGTGATCTAATATACCATACGGGTACGGCTGGAATGGCTACGGGTGACCACTGCCATATCGACCAAACTTTTACACAGAATGCCGGCCTAGTTTATTATGGTGTCACATGTGGTTATGGTAATCAATGTTATGCGTTAAGTGGTTCCGTTATACCAACGGAAGTATTCTATGTAAATGACACAAATATTGTAAATGGATACGGGCAACCGTGGAAAAAGTTTGAGGGTGGTCAACCTCCAGCACCCGAACCCATATACAAATACACTAAGCATTATTTCATGTTAGACGGTTTAGGTGTTGATTTTGGTTTTTATCAAACAAAAGAAGAAATACAACCAGGACCAGGCCCAGGGCCAACACCAACTGGTAAATGGATTATCCCAGGTGATATTAACAATACGAGACCACTTACGGAAGATGAATCTAAGCAGAATTGGGTAGCTTTTTGGCAGTTCTTTAAAGTGAAAGGTTGGAGTGCAAATGCGGTTGCGGGTATGTTAGGAAACGCTTATTTTGAATCGACAGTTAACCCAAATAGGTGGGAGAGCGATATACCTTTTGCACAACCGGTAGCTAGTCGTGGGTATGGATTAGTACAATGGACACCGTGGACTAAAATAATTGACTGGCTAAAAGAAAAAGGATATTACCCGGATGTTTCTAATTTCGGGCAAGGTGAATGCGAAAGAATTCAGTGGGAAATGGAAAATAACCAGCAATGGATTGCAACAGCAGCCTACCCCGAAAGTTTTTTGAGTTTTTCAAAGTCAACCGCCGACCCTTACACACTAGCGATTGAATTTCTAGCTAACTATGAAAGACCAGCCGACCCTAACCAGCCAACGCGTGGCACGAAAGCCCGTGAAATATACGATTATATCAAAGACAAATAAAATAGTTGAACTTTCAACTATTTTTATTTATTATAAAATAAAAGGAGATGGTTAAAAATGAGTATAGGAGTTGTGAATAGCCAATTCACACCAAAAAGCAAAATTTATGTGCTAAAAGGATTAGAAATTGACGCAATGAATAATACTTTTTGGGGTGCATTTAATAATGTAGAAGAACAATTTAATTTTTTTATGGATAATTATGATCATATTGAATTCGAAAATTACACATATCAAAGAAAAGATGGAACGGTAGTCGTACCAGGATTATATGATGATCTACGTTTATACAATTATTTGATATATCAAAATGACGATACTGGAAACGCATCAAAATGGATATATTGCTTCATTACATCTTTAGGATATTTAAACGATAACGCAACTAGTATTATTTTTGAAACGGATGTGATCCAAACTTGGCGTTTCGAAATTGAAAATAATTTCATGGAATCATACATAGCTTACGAACACAGACCACAATACTATAAAGAAAATTCATACGATGCACGTAGACCTTGTATCAACACACAGCCGGAGAACATGGAGATCGGTACGGACCTCATTGCTGAAGATGTAACAATCCTGAACCCTATGGGGGATATAAGTTTCGCTGTAATTGGAATGACATGTAAAATGGATGGCAGTGACACTTACACGTCCGGAACTTTGGGTGTGCCTACCCAAATTAATTATTATATATTGCCATATTCTAGGATTACAGGATTAGGGATTACAAAATTAAAAAATACAGGGAATCAAGATATATCAATAAGCAGTATAACCACCATTTTAGACGCGATTCGTAAAGACGAAAAATTAGTGGGTAAATGCGTTTCTATTGTCATAACTAACTATATCCCTGGGCTCGCTTTTGTGAATAATGAGCTAAGAATAGTTAAAGAAAATTTCACTGCTGTTGGTGAAGGTAACTATGTTATGTTAAAATATGGTGTGCTTGGTTTTTGTAAAATGAACGACAATGACACATCCCAATTCATAAAAACAAATGTTATTGATGGTCCACTTCATTTATATCCGGAAGTTGTTAAAAACACTAAAATATTATGGTATCCTTATTCATATCTATTAATAAGTGATAATAACGGGACGAATAAGATTTTTAAAAACGAATTATGGGATAATTTTAACGCAATTCAATTCGCGTTTGTTGGTAGTCCGAACAGCTCAAAATTAAATATTGTGCCCATTAATTATAAATTAAAGACAAACTCCGAAACAACAAACGACGTAATTATGAACCTTGATAACTCTTTTGAATCGCAATATGAGTGTAGCCTACCAATTATAAGCGATCAAACAGCATTGTTAATGCAATCGTCTAGAAACTCAATGAATGTCGGTCTGTCAAACATTCGAAGATCAAATGAAACCAATTCTGCAATAGCAAGTGCTACAGGAAATGCGTTAAGTGCGCAAACAAGCTTACAAAATAATTTGAATTTAAGCATTACAAGTAGAAACACAAATCTAGCTAGTAATCTAAATGATTTGCAAAATAAATCAAATATGATTAATGCTAGTTTCAATGCAATAGGTGGATTAAGTGGTGGTGTTGCAAGCGCTTTAAGCGGTAATATAGGTGGTGCGGTTGGTAGTCTAGTCGGAGCCGGTTTAGGTATGACACAAACGGCAGTTCAGAATCAAATGAACACCAAACAAACAAATTTACAAAATGCAAATGCACTTGCTAATGCAAATGCACAAGCTAGTGCAAATACGCAAGCAACCGCAATTAGCAATCAATTGCGAGAACTAACAACAAAATACCAAAATCAAACAAACATTCAAAATGCTATGGATAGTTATAACGCACGTATTCACGACGCACAGGCAACAGCCGATAGTGTTGTGACTGGCTCAAATGACGTGTTAAGACAAACAGCATTCGATCTAAACACGCTAGTTCTATATGCGTATAAACCTACCAAAGAATACCAAGATAAAATTAATAAAATATGGGATATGCGAGGATATGCAACGAATACAATTGACTACCCGAATTTACACACACGACAAAATTGGAATTACATACAGACTGTTAAGTGTAATATTAAAGGTGAAAATATCGACCCTAGCGATCTTGAAAAAATCAAACGTGTATTTGATAATGGTATTACACTGTGGCATGTTAAAGATGTGGGAAATTACGACCATCATAACGGTGAAATTTATGCGGCTGATATGGTTGATAAATATGGAAATTATAAAGAAAAGAAAGTGCACTAATATAAAGGTTGACGTTTCAACCTTTTTTATTTACCATATAATTAAAGGAGATGATTAAAATGAGTTTATTGGATGACACATGTTCATTCACGGATTATTGCCGTAATGCGGTTGATATTGCTACGATGAAGAATGGAGAGGCTGACTTTATTTACTACACATATTTACAAATGTTGAGCTTAAACATGTTTAATTATAAAGGATTACCCGAATCCATTAATACATTCTATTTAGAATATGTATTGCAGACACGCGGTTACATTGGATTTTATGATGATGAAAGGTTAGGATTGATATGCAGTGAAATCACACTAGGTGGTCGCTTGAACCATTACACTTTGCCGACCGAATATCATACGGTTTCCACTAGTCCACTTGTTAAAAAGAAGTTGACAAGTGAAGAGTGTGTCGTTATGAAAAACAGTCCTTTATATGTTGGATTATTCCCATATTTGAATTTTTATGCTAAAAAATTGGCTTTAACTAGCCGAACTATGGACCAGAATTTAACCATGCAGTGGACGCCATATATTATTACAGGAGATAGAAGAATGTTACAGCAATTTAAAGTTTTCATGAAGAAGATATTACAAGGTGTGCAAACAATATTCACCTCAAAAGGTTTCAGAACGGAAGATATTAACATTCTACAAACAAACGCACCTTTTATCGCAGACGAATTACACGGTATGAAACAGGCGATATTAAGAGAGTGTATGACATTCTTAGGAATTGAAAATGCCAATATGGACAAGAAAGAAAGATTGGTTTCAGATGAGGTGAACGCTAACAACCAACAGGTTATCGCGTCTAGAAACATTTGGTTAAGAGAACGTAAAAAAGCCATTGAAGAACTAAACAAAAAATTCGGATTAAGTGCGAGCGTTGAATTCGCGCCATATGAAGATTATGAAGAAATCATGCAATTACTTGAATTAGATTCAAACACAAGTATTAAAGATTTTAATATTAATAAAAATTTGGATGTTAAAGAAGGTGATGACAATGATGAATAAATTAAACGTTCCTAACTATTTATTGACTTTGCAAAGTCCGGTACTTGCCGAAAATACAGAAACAATATGTGGTGTATGTCACAATTTAGCATTACCGGAATTAATTGACTCTCAATATAATTTAAGCGATGCGGAAGTGCTAGAGATCGGACGTAAGAAAATTTTTGATTTTAACTATAAATTTTATGAAGATGTTGAAAAACGTAAAGCTTTTGAAACTGGTATTTTGAAGCATTTTTGGTTCGACGAAATTGGGCAGGAAACATATGCATATTGGAAGTTTGAACTCCAACATTGGTTCGAAATCAATATGGACCGATATTTTACGTTGTTTAAAACTATTCCATTTCAAGATCAGGATGACCCAACAGCAAACACGAACTACACGGAAACATATACACGTGATAGTCGAGGTAATACCCAAGCGAGTGGCGAAGATACGAGTATCGCATTACAATCTGTAACTCCGGAAGGACGTATTGACATTGAAACAAATGACTATGTTAACAACATCGCAAAGACAATCACGAAACCAAAAAGCGCGAATGATACAACAGGGCATGAAGAGTATAGCTTCAACCGTAAAGGCAATATAGGTATCCAGACTTTGGCTGAAGTGTTACAAGGATCGCGACGTGCAGTTATTACAATCGAAAACGAGTTGTATACGGAATTACAGGAATACGGATTATTTTTTAATATTTTTTAGGAGATGATAAATATGAATATTGATACAAATAAATATTATAATTACCGTCAGAAAATGATGGGTAAAAGAGTTGATAAAGATGGATATTATGGTTGCCAGTGCTGGGATGGATATATGGACTATTGTCAATATAACGGGTTCAAAGGCGCAAATTGCACATCGAGTGGCTATGTAAAAGATATCTGGGAAAACAGGAAAATAAATGGAATGTTAACACATTGCATTGAAACAACAGAACTACAACCGGGAGCAATTGTTGTTTTCAAAGTTGTACCTAGTGTCACACCTTATAGCCATATCGCAATATTTGATAGTGATGTGAATGGTTCATATGGACGTTTTTTCGGCACGAATCAGTGTGGAAACAATGAAGGTTATAATATTATCACACTACCTTATTCAGCCACATATTCTACTGTGTTTATACCTAAAGCTATGATATTAAATGAAACTACAGAGGATATTTTAAACTATATCCCTAGTGATTTTAATCGGGAAATCGGAACTTTCTATCCAAATTGTACGATCAAAATTAGACGTGCGCCAAGCTTAAAAGGTAAAGATACGGGATTATGTTATACGAATGGTATGCATGTTATATATGATGGATATGTCAAACGCGAAGGTTATTGCTGGATTAGTTGGATTGGTTCAGATAACTCTAGACGTTGGATGGCATGCGGTGAGCTTAATTCAAGAGGCTATAACACATCACCATATGGAGTATTCAAATGACAACATCAATTGATTGGTACAGCCCAACGGCCATAAAATCATACAATAAGTTTTTGAATTTTATTATTGGGGGCCGTGGCATTGGTAAAACGTACGGATTCAAAAAAGACTGTATCAGCCGATATAAGAAAAAAGGGAAACAATTTCTTTATTTGAGGCGTTACAAAACGGACCTAAAGAAAATAAAAACATTTCTAAATGATCAGTTTGAAAACTTCAAAGATGACGAATTTAAAATAACAGGTGGTAGCAACTTCACCACCTTTTACATAAATGGTTGTGAGATGGGTTATGCCACATCTTTAACATCTTTTGCCAGTTTAAAATCAACAAGCTATGTGGATGTGGACACAATTATTGTGGATGAATTCATACCCGAAAAGGCTGGATATAATACATACATCCCAAATGAAGTTGAAATCTTATTAAATATTATCGACTCTATATTTAGGCAACGTGAGGGGCACGTTTATTTACTGGCTAATAACGCAAGTATCGTAAACCCTTATTTTAGTTATTTTGGCATTACTCCTAACCCAAATAAAGAATTCAACACATTTAAAGACAATGAATCCGTCGAACAAATAGTTATACAAATATGTCATAATGAATATAAAAAAGGAAACAAAGAAAAATCAAAATTCCATAAATTAATATCCGGAACTACATATGGAGAGTATAACGCTGGTATGTTTGCGTATGACACAAATGACTTTATTAAAAAGAAAACGAATGTGTGCGATTATTTATGTACATTGTATTATGATGATATTTATTATGGTGTATGGGTGGATATGGATACCGGTTATGTTTATATCAACCAACAGATAAACAAAGAATACGGATATTGTTATTCCATTGGAAATAATAATCGTGAAAATATGATGATCGCGAAATTATGGCGTAAAGACCAACGCTTAAACGTATTAATACGATCATATCGTGATGGATGTGTTTATTATAACAACCAGGAGACTAAAAGATTATTTAGTTATATACTTAGCAAATATTAAAATAAAGAGTGCCACTGCTGGCACTCTTTTATTTAATGTCTGTGTTCATGTTTATCACCTCTTTCAATGATAACCTCCTAGCTATTTTTTTACAATTCGGTAAACTTCTTTTAAATTATTATGAATACACTCACACAGTTCCATATAGGATTGATAATCAATGTCTTTATCACCATAAATATCTTTGCACATATCAATACATACATTAATATAATCCGATAAACTCTCTAGGATATTCCCCAACTCGTGAAAACCAACAATTCTATTTAGAGCACTATCACGTGTGTTATTAATGTACTCTTTATATTTTTCCTTTGTCATTTTATTTTCCCTCTCTTTCTTTACACT
>ULSP01050807.1_pt1 | contig 14872 bp, 7 predicted proteins | sample 1956811 | NCBI WGS metagenome assembly ULSP01 (sample SAMEA4835711, study PRJEB28245) | human gut metagenome | biome: gut microbiome; material: fecal sample | place: Denmark | collected 2008
CGCAAGCTATCTTATAAAGATCCTGATGTTTTAAAGCCGCTGCTTTTTCTATAACATTATCAATTTCTGATATATCATTAAGTGATTCCAAATATTTTTTCCATTTTTTCATTTCAACATTATATGCACAGTATCTATTTTCACTTTCAAATGAGCCGTTAATGCAATAACGACTATTACTACATCCTCCTAAGCATCGTTCTGTATAACGACATTCTCTGCAAAATCCTTTTAACTTACTACTATCAAAATTTCTATTCCACTTAAAAGAGTCCGGACTTTCCCAAATCGACTTTAAAGATTTTTCACGAATATTTCCCGCTACTAATGTTTTATCTCTAATAGAAGTACAAGCAACAATATCTCCATTATGCAGAATACCAATTACATGCTTTCCTGCTCCACAACCTGTCCAAGACCAATTATCATTAAGAAAATTCTCATTTACTTTTATATCTTTATTGCTATAATAACCTATGCAATCTGCCAAAACAATTAACAACTTACCTCCAATTTTATTATATGCAAAATCAATAATAGAAAGAATATCTTGAGGTTCTATAAGCCATTCTGGGCGTTTTGCAAAATTCCCCATTGGTAATGCAATCTGTAACTGCCAACTATTAACTCCCAAATCACTTAATAATTGATATAGTTCTTCCAATTCACATATATTTTCTTTATTTATTGAAGTTATTACTGATGTCGAAATATTATTTTTTCTTAATTCTTTCAATGCTTTAATACTTTTATTGAATGATCCCGATCTCCGTATAAAATCGTGAGTTTTTTCAAGACCATCAATACTTAAACAGACACTTCTAATTCCTGATGTTATCGCATTATGAATAAAGTTTTCATCAATCAACCAACCATTTGTAATAATACTTGTTATTATGCCATTATCTACTAATCTTTTCGCAATAATATGCCAGTCACTACGTGTCGTAGGTTCCCCTCCAGATAATGTAATAACTTTTAATCCCAAATCTTTTAATTGGTCACACACCTCAAGAGCTTCTGATGTATTCAACTCATCGGGTAGCGCTTCTGCACAACTTGAACCGCAATGTTTACAACGCATATTACAACCCATTGTTATTTCCCATACAGCTGTAGTTAATTTATTCATATATTCTCTCCTATAATCCTTTTTAAATAAAAAAGACCTACTCTATATTTCTTTTTACATAGAGCAAGTCTTTTCTACAAACTACATTCTCACACCTGTTCCGTACATAACTGGTCCAAATAAGTTCTTAGAGGTTTTTAATTCAGAAATCTCTACAAACTCCAAGCTCAATTCTTCAAGATTAAACATTTTTATCCACCTCCCGTTTATTGAATTTATCTTAAGAATACATCTCTTATTTTCAAATGTCAAGTTATTTTCATTATTTTTCCCAAATTTCGAGTTCAAATTCTCGTTTTATTTGTAACATATTTTCCATTTTCTACGCATACATCAGATCTCTTAACCACTTATAAATGTCCGTAAAATTGCAAAAGCAACTGGAATCAGTGCTACAACCTTATATTCAATCATTCAAAAAGATTCCAATATTCGATTTGATTTTGCTTTAAGACTTGCAAACGAATTGCAAATTGATGTGAATGAGATATGTTCTGCCAGTCCATTTTCTGACACAATTAAGGAAGAAGAGATTTATCCTACACTTCCAGACGGTTTGAACGGAGCCTTAGACGCAAGTCGTGTAAAGACTTACTTAAAAAATTCTATGTATCCGTTGATGTATCTTTTTGGCAAAAATAGTATGCCTGATGTAGATAATCTACTTACATCATTCTATCAGCTTGATGATGAAGCCAGACAGGAAGTTGTAGAAACAATCCGTCTGAAACTGCAATATCATCGAGATCCGAAACGTGCTGAACAGATCAAGCAGATTAAAGGTTGGTAAAAAATCACTCCTGTGAATGGCAAACATTCGCAGGAGTTTCTTTTTGGGCACTGTTTTGGCACCACTGGTCTTATTTTTCAATTTTAAATTTATCTGTATTTTATCTTGCTGATAAATATTTCGCTATTTCTCTACTTATAATTTTTCAAATCATTCTCTCTTTAAGATACAGAAAAACCCGTAGAACCGAAGTTCTACGGGTATCTTACGTTTAGACACAACGTTATCTTACGATAACAAATCCATATTAAGATTGTATTACTCGATAACTGTAGCAACACGTCCAGATCCTACTGTACGTCCACCCTCACGGATAGCGAATGTAAGACCCTGCTCCATAGCTACTGGATGGATGAGCTCGATTGTCATCTCTACGTTATCACCAGGCATGCACATCTCTGTTCCTGCTGGAAGCTCGCAAACACCTGTTACGTCTGTTGTTCTGAAGTAGAACTGTGGACGATAGTTGTTGAAGAATGGAGTATGACGTCCACCCTCGTCCTTTGTAAGAACGTAAACCTGAGCTGTAAACTTATGGTGACATGTTACTGTACCAGGCTTAGCAAGAACCTGTCCACGAACGATCTGGTCACGGTTAATACCACGGAGAAGTGCTCCGATGTTATCACCAGCCTGAGCCTCGTCTAACTGCTTACGGAACATCTCGATTCCAGTAACAACAGTCTTCTGAACGTCCTCTTTAACACCAAGGATCTCTAACTCGTCGTTGAGGTGAAGTGTACCACGCTCTACTCTACCAGTTGCAACAGTACCACGACCTGTGATTGTGAATACGTCCTCTACTGGCATAAGGAATGGCTTATCTGTATCACGCTGTGGATCTGGGATATAAGAATCAACAGTATCCATAAGCTCCATGATCTTGTCTCCCCAAGGTCCCATTGGATCCTCAAGAGCCTTAAGAGCTGATCCCTGGATGATTGGGCAATCATTGAATCCGTACTCCTCAAGCTGCTCTGTAACTTCCATCTCTACGAGCTCGATAAGCTCTGGGTCGTCAACCATATCACACTTGTTAAGGAATACGATGATGTAAGGAACACCTACCTGACGAGAAAGGAGGATGTGCTCCTTTGTCTGAGCCATAACACCATCAGTAGCAGCAACAACGAGGATAGCACCATCCATCTGAGCTGCACCAGTGATCATGTTCTTTACGTAGTCAGCATGTCCAGGACAGTCAACGTGTGCGTAATGTCTCTTTTCTGTCTCATACTCAACGTGAGCTGTAGAAATTGTGATTCCACGCTCTCTCTCCTCTGGAGCTTTATCAATGTTAGCGAAATCTGTAGCTGTGTTACCAGCGACACGAGCTGCTAATACTGCTGTAATAGCTGCTGTTAAAGTTGTTTTACCATGATCTACGTGACCGATGGTACCAATATTACAATGTGGTTTTGTTCTTTCAAATTTAGCCTTTGCCATTTTGAAACGTCCTCCTTAAACTTTTATGCCCCATGGGCTATTTTTATAATCTACCGACTGCTTTGATTATACGAAATAATCAAAGTTTTTTCAAGTAAATTTTACGGCAAATCCCCCTTTTTCAAGGGGAAATGCCTTTATTTTTGATTTTTATACCATATATAGTATATATTTCATCATTTGTACTATAAATTGTTTGCTAATTTGCAATTATTTTGCGTGGTTAGCAAGAACCTTGTCCTGTACATTCTTTGGAACCGGCTCATATCTGTCGAAGAACATTGAGTAGTTTCCACGTCCCTGTGTCTTAGAACGAAGGTCTGTAGAGTAACCGAACATCTCTGCAAGTGGTACATATGCATGTACAATCTTTCCACCGCCGAGATCGTCCATACCCTCGATACGTCCACGACGAGAGTTAACATCACCGATAACGTCTCCCATGTACTCCTCAGGCATTGTAACCTCTACCTTCATGATAGGCTCAAGTAATACAGGTGCAGCCTTTGCCATAGCCTCTTTGAAACACATAGATCCGGCAATGTGGAATGCCATCTCTGATGAATCGACCTCATGGTAAGATCCATCGTATACTGTTGCATGGATACCAACTACTGGGAATCCACCAAGAGAGCCGGCCTTTGTAGCCTCCTCGATACCTTCGCCGATTGATGGGATGTACTCCTTTGGAATAGCACCACCGACAACCTCTGAATCGAACTTGAAAAGTTCTTCTCCATTGGCATCCATTGGCTCGAAGCGAACCTTACAGTGTCCGTACTGTCCACGTCCACCTGACTGCTTAGCATATTTGTATTCCTGATCAACAGCCTTTGTAAATGTCTCCTTGTAAGCAACCTGAGGTGCACCAACGTTTGCCTCAACCTTGAACTCACGGAGAAGACGGTCAACGATGATCTCAAGGTGAAGCTCACCCATACCAGCGATGATTGTCTGACCTGTTTCCTGATCAGTATGAGCACGGAATGTAGGATCCTCCTCTGCAAGCTTTGCAAGAGCCTCACCTAACTTACCCTGTCCAGCTTTTGTCTTTGGCTCGATAGCGAGCTCGATAACTGGCTCTGGGAACTCCATAGACTCAAGGATAACCGGATGCTGCTCATCACAGATTGTATCACCTGTTGTTGTGAATTTAAATCCAACAGCAGCAGCGATATCACCTGAGTAAACCTCATCCAATTCCTGTCTCTTATTAGCATGCATCTGAAGAATACGTCCGATACGCTCTTTCTTATCCTTTGTTGCATTTAATACATAAGAACCTGCCTTACATTTTCCTGAGTAAACACGGAAGAATGCAAGCTTTCCTACGAATGGATCTGCCATGATCTTGAATGCAAGTGCTGAGAATGGCTCATCATCTGATGAATGTCTCTCAATCTCATTTCCCTCAAGATCTGTTCCCTTGATTGAAGGGATATCTGTAGGAGCTGGCATGTACTCAACAATAGCGTCAAGTAACTTCTGTACACCCTTGTTACGGTATGCAGAACCACAACATACAGGTACTGCTGTACACTCACATGTTGCTTTACGAAGAACCTTCTTCATATCCTCTACAGATGGCTCCTCACCCTCAAGATACTGCATCATGAGATCGTCATCTAACTCACAGATTTTCTCAATGAGCTCTGTACGGTACTCTGCAGCCTGATCAGCCATATCTCCAAGATCATCAGTAACTGTGATATCGTCACCCTTCTCATCATTGTAGATATAAGCCTTCATCTCAAAAAGGTCGATAATTCCTTTGAAATCGTCCTCTTTACCGATTGGTAACTGAAGTACGATAGCATTTTTTCCTAATCTTGTACGGATCTGGTCAACAGCTCCGTAGAAGTTTGCACCTAAGATATCCATCTTATTGATGAATGCCATACGAGGTACATTGTATGTATCAGCCTGACGCCAAACGTTCTCTGACTGAGGCTCAACACCACCCTTCGCACAGAACACACCAACTGCGCCATCAAGTACACGGAGTGAACGCTCAACTTCTACTGTGAAGTCAACGTGGCCCGGTGTATCGATGATGTTGATACGATGCTCAAGTGCTCCTGGCTTTGGTTTAGTGAACTCTTCAAGTGTCCAGTGACATGTTGTAGCGGCAGAAGTAATTGTAATACCTCTTTCCTGCTCCTGCTCCATCCAGTCCATGGTAGCAGTACCTTCATGAGTATCACCGATTTTATAGTTAATACCAGTATAATAAAGAATACGCTCTGTCAGTGTTGTTTTACCAGCATCGATATGAGCCATGATTCCAATATTTCTGGTTCTCTCAAGTGGATATTCTCTTCCAGCCAAGGTTTTTTCCTCCTATATTTAGTGTCCTATGCACAACCGGACTCTGTTACAAATCCGGTCCGCTGCATGAATCAAAAGCAAAGCTGTAAGCTTCTTACAGAAACTAGAATCTGTAATGTGCGAATGCCTTGTTTGCCTCTGCCATCTTGTGCATATCTTCTTTTCTCTTAACAGATGCGCCTGTGTTGTTAGCTGCATCCATGATCTCGTTAGCTAATCTCTCAGCCTGAGTTTTCTCTCCTCTGGCACGTGAGAATGCTGTTAACCAACGAAGGCCTAAAGCCTGACGACGATCAGGGCGAACCTCGATTGGTACCTGATATGTGGCACCACCGATACGTCTTGCTTTTACTTCGAGAGCTGGCATTACATTGTTCATAGCCTCTTCGAATACTTCAAGAGCTGGTCTTCCTGTCTTCTCTTCTACTGTAGCAAATGCTCCGTATACAATCTTCTGAGCTACGCCTTTCTTACCGTCTAACATAATGCTGTTAACAAGCTTTGTAACTACTTTGCTGTTGTACATTGGATCTGCTAATACGTCTCTTTTCTGAGTATGTCCTTTACGTGGCACGTTACTTCCCTCCTTAATCATGATATTTGTGGATTAATTCATCGGTACTCACATGTGTCTCTCTAATGTGTTCGTGCGGAATTGTATTCATAAAGTGAAATCCTGCATCTGCAGGTCTAATCCCAACACTAACCTACTTTAGTTCTGTTTGTGATACACAATGTTGCTAAATTATTTAGCAGCTTTTGGTCTCTTTGCGCCGTACTTAGAGCGGGCCTGTTTTCTGTTTGCAACACCTGCAGTATCTAATGTACCACGGATGATATGGTAACGTGTACCTGGTAAATCCTTAACACGGCCACCACGAATCAGAACAACGCTATGCTCCTGTAAGTTGTGTCCCTCACCAGGAATGTATGAAGTTACTTCGATTCCGTTTGAAAGACGAACTCTGGCGATCTTTCTAAGAGCTGAGTTAGGCTTCTTAGGAGTAGCTGTCTTAACAGCTGTACATACACCACGCTTCTGTGGAGAAGAAGTGTTGATTGGCTTCTTCTGGAGAGAGTTAAAGCTTCTCTGAAGAGCTGGTGCTGTAGACTTCTTTACAGATGTCTGACGTCCTTTTCTTACTAACTGGTTAAATGTTGGCATTATTTTCACCTCCTGTTTTATTTTAAGCAGTGCAATCTTATGCACGCTAAAATATTATACAAATCCTTGTCTGTTTTGTCAAGACCAATTTTGTTTTCAATATAATACAAGAAAGAAGTCCGGTTTCCCGGACTTCTTTGTTTTTAGTTTGTAACAGCTTCTGTAGCTTAAGTACAAACATCAGTAATTATTCTTCATCAGCTGATTCAGCATCTGTATCAATGACTCCGACTGCCTCTTCCTCTGCGAAATCCGCAAAATCATCATCATCAAAATCAAGTGTATCGTCATCGTTTACATCGCTGTCAAGCTTGATATTACGATAAATCTTCATACCTGTTCCTGCCGGGATGAGCTTACCGATGATTACGTTCTCCTTCATACCGATAAGCGGATCAACCTTTCCCTTGATTGCTGCCTCAGTAAGAACCTTTGTGGTCTCCTGGAATGAAGCTGCTGACAGGAATGAGTTGGTTGCAAGAGATGCCTTTGTGATTCCAAGTAATACCTGTGAGCCAACTGCAAGCTCCTTGCCCTCTTCCTCAAGCTTCTCGTTGAGCTCTAAGAAGTCAAGGGCATCAACCATGCTGCCCGGAAGTAAATCTGAATCTCCCGGCTCCTCTACGCGGATCTTCTGTAAGCACTGACGAACTATAACCTCGACATGCTTATCGTTAATCTCAACACCCTGTAAACGGTAAACACGCTGTACCTCGCGGAGCATGTAATCCTGAACCGCACGAACGCCCTTAATCTTGAGAATATCGTGTGGATTTACAGAACCCTCTGTAAGCTCGTCGCCGGCCTCAAGCTCCTGTCCGTCTACAACCTTGATACGTGAGCCGTAAGGAATGAGGTAAGCCTTTGTCTCGCCTGTCTCGTTGTTTGTAACGATAACCTCACGCTTCTTCTTTGTATCCTTGATTGTGGCAATTCCGCCGAACTCTGTGATAATAGCGAGTCCCTTAGGCTTACGTGCCTCGAAAATCTCCTCTACTCGAGGAAGACCCTGTGTGATATCTCCACCGGCAACACCACCTGTATGGAAGGTTCTCATGGTAAGCTGTGTACCAGGCTCACCGATTGACTGTGCTGCGATGATACCGATTGCTTCACCAACCTGTACTGCCTGACCTGTTGCAAGGTTTGAACCGTAACACTTAGCACATACTCCCATGTGTGAACGGCAGGTAAGCACTGTACGGATCTTAACCTGTGTGATTGGATTACCATTCTCGTCAACACCCTCTGCCATAACCTTTGCTGCACGCTTTGGTGTAATCATATGGTTGGCCTTAACGATTACATTGCCATCCTTATCGCAGATTGTATTGCAAGAGAAACGACCTGTAATTCTCTCCTGAAGGCTCTCGATTTCCTCTCGACCCTCCATGAATGCCTTTACAACCATTCCCGGAATCTCACGTCCTGTGCCTGCACAGCAGTCTGTCTCACGAACGATCATATGCTGTGAAACATCTACGAGACGTCTTGTAAGGTATCCTGAATCGGCTGTACGAAGCGCTGTATCTGAAAGTCCCTTACGAGCTCCATGTGCTGACATGAAGTACTCGAGTACGTCAAGACCCTCACGGAAGCATGACTTGATAGGAAGCTCGATTGTACGACCTGTTGTATCAGCCATGAGTCCTCGCATACCTGCAAGCTGTTTGATCTGCTTATCAGATCCACGGGCTCCGGAATCTGCCATCATGAAGATGTTGTTGTACTTATCAAGACCTGTAAGAAGTGCCTTTGTAAGGGCATCATCTGTATCCTTCCATGTCTCGATAACCTCTTTGTAACGCTCCTCATCAGTGATAAGTCCACGCTTGTACTGTCTTGTAATCTTATCTACAGTGTCCTGTGCATCAGCGATCATCTGTGGCTTCTGTGGTGGCACTGTCATATCTGAAATTGAAACTGTCATGGCAGCCTGGGTTGAATACTTGTATCCCATAGCCTTGACATTGTCAAGAACCTCTGCTGTTGTTGTAGCTCCGTGTGTGTTGATAACCTTCTCAAGGATCTGCTTGATCTGTTTCTTACCAACGTGGAACTCAACCTCAAACTTGAGTGCATTCTCAGCCTTTGATCTGTCTATAAAACCAAGATCCTGTGGAATGTTCTCATTGAATATCAAAAGTCCTACTGTTGTCTCTGTAAAACCTGAAACCTCTGTGCCGTCAGGAAGCTTTACTGTACGGTGTACAAAGATATTCTGGTGAAGAGTAATCTCCTTGTTCTCGTAAGCGAGCATTGCAAGATTAACACTTCCATAGTAACGGCCGAGAAGATCTATCGGTCTGCAAAGCACACGACGGTTTCCGTCTGTAACATCCTCAAACCAGATGAGGTCATATAAGCCAAGCTCAGCCTTTCCTGTATTTTCATCAGGAGTTGTGAGCTTTCTAAGCTCCTCAATATCATTGTATACAGTGTCTGATGACACCTGTGCAACCATCTTTGGATCATCCTTGTAATCAGCGAGCTTTCTCATTGTGAGGTAATAAACTCCAAGGATCATATCCTGCGAAGGAACGGCTACAAGTCCACCATCGGAAGGCTTAAGCAGGTTGTTAGGTGACAGAAGCATGAATCTGCACTCAGCCTGTGCCTCAGCAGTCAGTGGAAGATGTACAGCCATCTGGTCTCCATCGAAGTCGGCGTTGAACGCTGTACATACGAGTGGATGAAGCTTGATTGCCTTACCCTCTACAAGGATTGGCTCGAAGGCCTGGATTCCAAGTCTGTGGAGTGTAGGAGCTCGGTTAAGCATAACCGGATGCTCTTTGATGACGTCCTCAAGGACATCCCATACCTCCGGCTGAAGTCTCTCAACCATCTTCTTTGCACTCTTTATGTTGTGTGCGGTTCCGTTAGCGGCAAGCTCCTTCATAACGAATGGCTTGAAAAGCTCGATAGCCATCTCCTTTGGAAGACCACACTGATAAATCTTAAGCTTTGGCTCTACACAGATAACTGAACGTCCCGAGTAGTCAACTCGCTTTCCGAGAAGGTTCTGACGGAAACGTCCTCCCTTTCCCTTGAGCATGTCTGAAAGAGACTTAAGAGCTCTGTTTCCGGGACCGGTAACAGGACGGCCACGACGGCCATTGTCGATAAGTGCATCGACAGCCTCCTGAAGCATACGTTTCTCGTTACGAACGATGATATCCGGAGCTCCAAGATCAAGAAGTCTTCTAAGACGGTTGTTACGGTTGATAATTCGTCTGTAAAGGTCGTTAAGATCACTTGTTGCAAAACGTCCTCCATCGAGCTGAACCATTGGACGAAGATCCGGCGGGATAACAGGAATAACTGTCATAATCATCCACTCAGGCTTGTTTCCTGACTCACGGAAAGCCTCTACAACCTCAAGTCTCTTGATGATACGTGCACGCTTCTGGCCTGTAGCATTCTCAAGCTCTGCCTTAAGCTCTGCCGAATCCTTCTCGAGATCGATTGCTGCTAAAAGCTCACGGATAGACTCAGCACCCATTCCTACACGGAATGCTGAGCGGCCATAAGTATCGCATGCCTCCTGGTACTCTGACTCGTTGAGAATCTGCTTGTATGCAAGCTTTGTCTCGCCCGGGTCAAGCACAATATATGAAGCAAAGTACAGTACTCTCTCAAGTACACGTGGAGATAAGTCAAGGATGAGTCCCATACGTGATGGGATACCCTTGAAATACCAGATATGAGATACAGGAGCAGCAAGCTCGATGTGTCCCATACGCTCTCTACGAACGCTTGACTTTGTGATTTCTACGCCGCATCGGTCGCAGACAACACCCTTATAACGTATCTTCTTGTATTTACCACAATGACACTCCCAGTCCTTCGTTGGTCCGAAAATCTTCTCGCAGAAAAGACCGTCTTTTTCAGGCTTTAATGTTCTATAGTTAATAGTCTCAGGCTTTTTAACCTCGCCATGTGACCACTCTCTGATCTTTTCAGGAGATGCTAATCCAATCTGAATCGCATCAAACTGCATTGCCTGATTATTTTCTATATTATTTGTTTCTGGCATTTTGGCACTCCCTTCTAATTATTCTTCGTCATCAAGAACTTCATCAGCAAAAATATCGTCATCCGCTGTCTCAGGAGACTCTTCCTCTTCTATGTCAACAAGCTCTTCGTTGTCATCAAATTCTTTCTTTGAGAAACCATGCTCTGCGAATGACTCACTGTCCTCGAATGCATAGTCCTTATCGTTTCCGATAATTGAGTTGATATCTGTATTACCGTACTCACTTGTCTCGATAAGCTCAACCTCTTCTCTGTTCTCATCAAGTACCTTGACATCCAGACCAAGTGCCTGAAGCTCTTTGAGAAGTACCTTGAATGACTCTGGAATACCAGGCTCAGGGATATTCTCACCCTTGATGATAGCCTCGTAGGTCTTGACACGGCCAACAACATCATCGGACTTCATTGTAAGGATCTCCTGGAGTGTATATGCAGCACCATATGCCTCAAGAGCCCAAACCTCCATCTCTCCGAAACGCTGTCCACCGAACTGTGCCTTACCACCGAGTGGCTGCTGTGTAACTAATGAGTAAGGACCTGTTGAACGTGCATGGATCTTATCGTCAACAAGATGATGCAGCTTAAGGTAATGCATGTGTCCGATAGTTGTCTTTCCATCGAAGCACTCACCTGTTCTACCATCACGAAGCTGTACCTTTCCATCCTTTGAAATCGGAACGCCCTTCCATAAGCTTCTGTGAGCTCTGTTTGTTGAAAGGTATTCCATAACGTCCTCACGGAGTGTATCAACATATTTATCATAGAAGATTTCAGCATCTGCGCTCCAGTATGGATGCTCCGCCTGTAAATCCTTTTCAAGCTCTTCCTTATCGAACGGAAGATTTACGTAATCATTTGCAAGCTCAAGTGTATCCTCGATATCTACCTCGTTAGCTCCGTCAAATACAGGAGTTGAGATATTGAAGCCAAGTGCCTTTGCAGCGAGACTCAGGTGAATCTCAAGGACCTGACCGATGTTCATTCGTGAAGGAACACCGAGTGGGTTAAGTACGATATCCAGTGGACGTCCGTTTGGAAGGAATGGCATATCCTCAACAGGAAGCACACGAGAAACGACACCCTTGTTACCGTGACGTCCGGCCATCTTATCACCGACAGAAATCTTTCTCTTCTGTGCAATGTAGATACGTACTGACTGATTTACTCCCGGAGAAAGCTCATCGCCGTTCTCTCTTGTAAATACCTTGGCATCAACAATGATACCGTAAGCACCATGAGGTACCTTAAGTGATGTATCACGAACCTCTCTTGCCTTCTCACCGAAGATGGCACGAAGAAGTCTCTCCTCTGCTGTAAGCTCTGTCTCACCCTTTGGTGTAACCTTTCCTACAAGGATATCACCGGCACGAACCTCTGCACCTACACGGATGATACCTCTCTCATCAAGGTCCTTGAGTGCGTCGTCGCCGACACCAGGGACATCACGTGTAATCTCCTCAGGTCCGAGCTTTGTATCACGTGACTCTACCTCATATTCCTCGATATGAACTGATGTATACACATCATACTCTACGAGACGCTCTGAAAGAAGAACGGCATCCTCGTAGTTGTATCCTTCCCATGTCATGAATCCGATAAGCGGGTTCTTTCCAAGAGCAAGCTCTCCCTGACTTGTTGAAGGACCGTCTGCGATAACATCGCCTGCCTTAACCTTGTCACCCTTAAATACGATAGGTCTCTGGTTGTAGCAGTTTGACTGGTTAGAACGAGAGAACTTTGTAAGGATATACTCTCTCTTGTTTCCGTCAGTCTCTTTTATGATAATGCGGTTTGACTCTGAAGATAATACCTCTCCGTCTGCCTTTGCAACTACGCAGACACCTGAGTCAACTGCGGCCTTTGTCTCAATACCTGTACCAACTACAGGAGCCTCTGTGGTCAGAAGCGGAACGGCCTGACGCTGCATGTTTGATCCCATGAGGGCACGTGTAGGGTCATCGTTCTGTAAGAATGGAATCAGCGCTGTAGCTACTGAGAATACCATCTTTGGAGACACATCCATATAATCAAATGCTGACTTATCGTACTCCTGAGTTTCCTCTCTGTAACGACCTGAAACTGAGTTACGTATGAAATGTCCTTCGGCATCAAGCTTCTCGTTAGCCTGTGCTACGTGGTAGTTATCCTCCTCGTCGGCTGTCATGTATACAACCTCTTCTGTGACTACCGGGTTCTTAGGATCAGTCTTGTCAATCTTACGGTATGGAGCCTCTACGAAGCCATACTCATTGATTCTCGCATAGCATGCAAGTGAGTTGATAAGACCGATGTTTGGTCCCTCAGGAGTCTCTACAGGACACATACGGCCGTAGTGCGTGTAATGTACATCTCGAACCTCGAATCCGGCACGGTCTCTTGAAAGACCACCAGGTCCAAGTGCTGATAAACGTCTCTTGTGAGTAAGCTCTCCAAGAGGGTTGTTCTGATCCATGAACTGTGAAAGCTGTGAAGAACCGAAGAATTCTTTAACAGCGGCAGTTACAGGCTTTATATTGATAAGTGACTGAGGTGAAATTCCCTCTAAGTCCTGTGTAGTCATTCTTTCACGAACAACACGCTCCAGTCTTGAGAGACCGATACGGTACTGGTTCTGTAACAGCTCTCCAACCGCACGGATACGTCTGTTTCCAAGATGATCGATATCGTCATCTGTTCCTGCGCCCCACTCTAAGTGCATATTGTAGTTGATAGTTGCGAAGATATCCTCTTTAGTAATATGCTTTGGAATAAGGTCAGATATATCTCTCTTTATAGCCTCGATTCTGTCCTCAAGAGAATCATACTCCTCGAGAATCTGAGCGAGTACCGGATAGTAAACAAGCTCAGTAACACCGATAGACTTAGGATCCTCAAGCTCAGGAATCCAGCTTCTGATGTCAACCATCATAGAAGAAAGAATCTTGACATTTCTTGTCTCTGTCTGAATCCATAAAGCAGGAACGGCAGCGTTCTGGATCTGTGTAGCAAGCGCACGGTCAACAACAGTACCTGCCTCAGCGATAACCTCACCTGTAGAAGGATCCACTACGTCCTCAGCTAAAACCTGTCCACTAATACGGTTCTTTAAAGCAAGCTTCTTATTAAACTTATAACGTCCTACCTTGGCAAGGTCATATCTTCTAGGATCGAAGAACATTGCTGTGATAAGGCTCTCTGCACTCTCAACTGAAAGCGGCTCGCCCGGACGAATCTTCTTATATAACTCTAATAAACCAGCCTCATAGCTTCCCTGTGGCTCACGCTCTGTGATTGCAGGGTCCTTGCTGAATGATGCCTGAATCTTTGGCTCATCTCCGAACATATCGAGAATAGCCTGGTTTGTACCTACTCCAAGTGCACGTAAAAGTACTGTTATAGGTACCTTACGTGTTCTATCTACTCTTACATAAAAAACGTCGTTAGAGTCTGTCTCATACTCAAGCCATGCACCACGGTTTGGAATAACAGTACAAGAATACAGGGTCTTTCCGAGCTTATCATGAGCAATTCCGTAATAAATACCAGGAGAACGAACTAACTGACTGACAATAACTCGCTCTGCACCGTTGATTACGAATGTACCGGTCTCTGTCATTAAAGGCAGATCACCCATGAAAATTTCATGCTCATTAATCTCATCTGTCTCTTTGTTGTGAAGTCTGACTTTAACCTTTAAAGGAGCTGCGTATGTTGCATCTCTTTCCTTGCACTCAGGAATTGTATACTTTACATCATCTTCGCATAATGTAAAATCTACAAAATCAAGACTAAGCTTTCCGCTGTAATCTGTGATTGGAGAGATATCCGCAAAAGCTTCCTTGAGACCTTCGTCTAAGAACCACTGATAAGAATCCTTCTGGACCTCAATCAGATTTGGCATCTGCAGAACCTCTTTTTGTCTTGAGTAACTCATACGCATGCTTTTTCCGGATGTGACCGGACGTATTCTGTTTTTCTCCATTGACGTTTCACCTCT
>ULSP01072845.1_pt1 | contig 14659 bp, 15 predicted proteins | sample 1956811 | NCBI WGS metagenome assembly ULSP01 (sample SAMEA4835711, study PRJEB28245) | human gut metagenome | biome: gut microbiome; material: fecal sample | place: Denmark | collected 2008
AAAGGCCGCCTCTCGGCGACCTTTTTCGACAGTCTGAAGCCCTGCTCATCACAAAGCAGGGCTTTAGCTTTCTATAATTCTTTTAAAAGGCGGACATGCTTATAACTATCTTCCAAGGTAACCTTTGTATGCACCTTATACATCGCATCAATATTTTGTGCTGTTAAAACATCTTGAGCCGACCCATAGGCAAAAATATGCGTATTTTTTAGCATCAAAAGCTTATCACAAAACATGGATGCTAAATTCAAATCATGGATAGTCATTATAATAGCGATATTGTTCTTTTTAGCTAAGTCTGCGACAGTATGCAAAATAAACAGCTGATTATATAAATCCAAGCTGCTAGTAGGCTCATCGAGAATGATCATTTGTGGTTGTTGAGCCATGGCGCGCGCGATAAAGGCACGTTGCCTTTCACCTCCACTCATTTTTTGGATACTGCGGAAGGCAAATTGTTCCAAATGCATTCTTTTCATGATATCAAACACTATCTGCTTATCGTTAGCAGTATAATTACGTCCTACAAAAGGTACTCTTCCCATCATAATGGTATCAACAACCGTCATGGGGAAAAAGCTATCCGTATATTGTGGCACATAAGCTATAAGCCTAGCGATTTCTTTTTGTGTCAGCTGACCTATATCTAATTCATTAAAATACACCTCTCCTGAAGTTGGCTGTAGAATATGGTTAATGCATTTAATGAAGGTAGTTTTACCCGTACCATTAGGTCCTAAAATACCTAATACTTCTCCCTTATGTACATCTAATGAAATGTCATCTAATATGGTTTTATACTCATTATAGGCAAAAGAAAGATGGCGTACTTGTAGCATTTACAATCCTCCTCTTCTTGTGCTCAAAATTAAATGAATAAATACAGGAACACCGATGAAAGAAACCACAATACCTACAGGAACATTCACAGGATATAATACATACTTTCCCATAGTATCTGCTAATACCAACAACATAGCTCCTACTGCAGCAGTCATAGGGAAAAGAAAATGGTGTTCATTACCGACCATAAAACGTGCAATGTGAGGTGCTATTAGTCCCACAAAGCCTATAACTCCCGTAAAACTTATTATGGTTGCCGTCAACAAGACTGCTAATAACATTGTCTGAGCCCGTAACCTTTCTGGATTTATGCCCAAACTCTTGACAAGCTCATCGTGTCCACAGGCAATGACATCCCATTGCAGAAGCAATCTGCTGGAAAAAAGCAAGCAGAAGCAAACCACCACAGCTATTACAATAACTGCATGCCAATTAGCCCTATTAAAGGTACCAAAGGTCCACTGCACTACCGCAGCCAGCTTGTTTTCCTGTGCAAAAAATTGCAAAGAGGCTGTCAGAGCTGCAAAGAAATAATTTAAAGCTATACCTACAAGAATTACTGAATTAGCAGTTATACCTATCTTTTTTGTCACAATGTATATGACCAGCATTCCTAAAACAGCCATAGAAAAAGCACTACCTATGATAAAAAAATCATTGAAAAAAATGGTGGCGCTTCCAAATACAATGCACATAGATGCACCAAATGCGGCAGCCGATGATACTCCCAAAGTAAAGGGACTAACCAAAAAATTCCGCGTAACCGATTGCATCATCATACCAGCTACGGCTAATCCAGCTCCTGACAATACAGCAATACAGATTCGTGGCAGACGTAAGTAGGCTATAACCTTTTGAGCAGTAACATTATCTCCAGTAAAAGTCTTCCCCACTAGGAAGTCACAGCTCGCTAATAAGCCTTCACCCAAACTCAGGTCTGTACCTAAGGTCAAACAAAAGCAAGCCACTAAACCTACCATAAGAAATACTGCCAATATTTTTTTATATTTTTGCTGCTGATAAGTTTTGTATTGTTCTTCTATTGCCATTATCACACCACCTAATCCTTTAGCCTGAAAGCGGGATATGTATGCCCAGCAATATAATTTAATCCCAAATACTTCTCAAGCCACACCTTAAAAGCCGCCTCTGGATGTAAGTCGGGCAAGTATTCTGGATAAAGATACTTTGCTACATACAGTACGCCTATTATTTTTGATGCTCCACAATGGGAGAAATAGGATAACTGAAAAATATTATCCTGTTTTACTGCATCTATTTCCTCCCATCCAGATCTGGTCTTTAATTCATTTCTAATCAACAAATGCTCTTTTTCTGTGGGAGGAGTATAGGAGTATTTCCAACGACGATCGGCCATTTTTACTATGTATTCCGGATTACGCAATATAACCGCTTCAGGAACAACATGTCGCTCTAATGCGTCTTCCATGATATTATCCGCACCAGTATATTGTACCAAGCTATAAAAATAGCTTCCTGGCATCGTAGTTGCACCAGGACTTCCACATTCTAAATACACTCTCTTCTTTTTCACACCTACAAGCTGTTTTTGTACGTAATGAAGCTGTCCTAAAAAATAATCCTTTATTTCAGCAGCTTCTTTTTCCTTGCCAAAGATTCTGCCCAACAATATGCAGTTTTCCTCAAAGGCTTCTAACTCATGGGTGTCGACCACAATTACTTTTATCCCAAAATTAGCCAGCTTTTCTTGGGCATCATACCAACTTCCTTTGCTTGAAATTAGCAATACCTCTGGCTTTAGGCTTACCACTTTTTCATAATTAATTGCTAAACCATCACGATTGCAAATAAGCTGTTCTTTAGTAAAGCGATTGTGAAAAGCTTCGGTATTCCAAAGAATGTTTTGATCAACCCCTACAATATAATCTAAGCAACCTAAAGCAACTACTAATTCCGTTAAATCCGTATTATAAGCATTTGCAATTGCCACCCTTGTCACAGGCTTTTTAAGCTTGATTACCCTACCAATACTGTCTTTAACTACTATCGGCTCCAAGCTAACACTCTCTTGAGTTTTATTAAGCCCACACCCAGAGCTAAGGCTCAATATAACTACAAAAAGCAAGCTGATTAAAAAAACTATATTATATGTTTTTTTCATAATCCTGCTCCAAAAAAGAAAAGGGAGAGTGACATGCTCCCCCTTTATTTATAAATTATAAATCAAATTGTGCGGAAACCATGAAAGTACGCGGATTGCCTAAAACTAAATAGTTATTACCGGACTGAGGCATCCAATAATCCTTGTCCGTTACATTGTAGCACATAGCTGATAGCTTAACGGGCACATCATTAATTTTAGTCTTGTAGCTAACACCCAAATCAAAGGTTAAATAGGAGGGAACATTCAACTTTTCATTATTGATGGTAGCGGTTCCGTTATATACGCCTCTAGCTAAAACAGAGAAGTCCTTATCAGCCTCATATTCCAAGGCCAATACACCATTCCACTTCGAAGCACCATTAACTCTGTAACCATCATAATCTCCTACACCATCATTATTACCATCAGATGTTTTGTTACGCATAGCATCCAAATACATCACGCCGCCCATCAAATTCCATTTAGGAGCAATTTTGCCATTCACAGACAATTCTACACCCTTGAATTCATCTTCACCATCTTGGGTACAATATAGCTTGCCCGCACGATATTCATCTGCTGTTCCTGCCTTTTTAATATCGAAGAAGCTAAATGTGGTTAACAGTCCAGCATTTTCATACTTGACACCAATTTCATTTTGTTTTGTCTTTGCCGGGTCAAGAATCGCGCCCTTATTACCAGTATATTTTGTATTAGTTACTGCAGTACCACCACTAAAGCTCTCGGTATGGCTGGCGTACAAGGACAAGTTCTCCACCGGTTTATAGATAATACCATAAATGGGAGATGTACCGCTACTATTAACAGTACTTGTAACTAGTCCGGCAGCATTATAAGTATTTACATCGGAGTGCTGATTATTTACACCTAGCATTAACTGACCCTTGCCATATTCTAAGGTATCTACAAGAGCCACACCCCAATATTGGTTATTACTGTTTTTGTAATAATTATTGGTACCCAAGTCAGGATTGAAGTTGGTTAAGCGACCTTCGTAAATATTACCGGCATATGCAACAGGTTTTTTGCCACTACCACTCCATTGAGTACTCCAACTCTTATCCACAGACATAACAATATTATTTTTGACCGCACCGGTATATACTTCGCCTTTAATACCAGTTTCTGCATAATAATTAGTCAATGCTAAAGGACCATCACGGTCTACAGAGTTAAAATCACCAGCATTATTCGTTACTGTATAAGGCTCGCTGGCTCTGCCTGTTTTATTGTTGTACAAATCATAACGACAGAAGCCACCGTTAAAGAATGCTATCCAATTATCGTTAATTTTTTGTTCGTGATTTAATACTGTCATCCACCTATCAAGAGTTGCTCCTTGACCATCATAGGCATAATTCATGGTATTTTTAGGAGCACTAGGCAGTTGAGTTACACCACCACCAAATTGGAACCATCTAGCTGATTTTTCCAACTTAGAATAACTATAGCCTGCAAACAAGTTTGTTTTACTATTATCATCATGGTGATCCATATTAATAAAGATGTCCCTATTAGTCAGCTTTTCACCCACACCCTTAAGCTCTTTACCTTGGGTATTTTCAGCATTAATTCGAATGCCCCACTCCTTATCAGAACCAAAGCGTCTGCTTACATCAATTCGCTCACCAAAGGATGAACTACCAGAGAAGGTTTGGGTGTAGCGTGTAAGCTCCTCATCTCCGGCGCGCTTAGTATACATATTAACAATACCACCAGCTGAATGCCTTGTAGTAGTACCATTAAATCCCATGGCGGGTCCGGAAATAATCTCAATTCGCTCAGCAAAATCAGTTGGTATTGTGGATTGGGTAAACATTCCAGGTACACCATTAACATAAAGATTATAACCAGTCATGCCTAAGCCACGGATTGAAAAGTCGTTATAAAGCGTATAGCTACTGCTCTTTACAGAAGGGGTATTAATCAATACACCTGTAAGTTGAGCACTTGGATCGTTAAAGTTTTCGATTGTTTTTTTGTGTAAAGCTTGTTTGAGTGAAGGGCATGTCCATTAAATCTTGGTTGCCTAAACGACCTAAATTACCCTCACGTGATAAAAAGCCACCAGACAAGGCTTCTCTATCAGCTTCAACTACTATAGTATCCAAAGCAAAGGTTGGCCTCTCTTCTTTGACTACTTTTTCAGCAGCATTGGCATTCATCACAAAGCCAACGCTAGCAAGAGCACAAAGCACTGCTACAGTTAAATGTTTCTTTTTGCAAATATACATTTCAACACCTCGATTATATTTTAATTGCTGTTAAAAACAGCATAAATAAAAACAAAAAACACCCTTCTGCTTTTGGCAAAAGGGCGCACAAATCCATTAGTGACCATTCCGTCTGTCGCAGAATTTTCAAGTCTTATTTTAGGTAGTTCTTCTGACTCTGCTTCACCACCAATCTCGCCTTCCCAGTTTCCCAGTGACATCATGAGATTGGCTCCACATTACAGCTGCGGGACAGCACAGGATTCACACCTGTTTCTCTATTAAGCTTAACAGCGCCCAAAATAGTCTGTGATTAGATTTAGTATATAAGTTATTTTAACAATGATTATCGAATGCTATTATATACCAAGATTACTTCTTGGTCAACAAAATTATTCTTTCTAAATTTATTATTCTTTGTTTAAAACAAATGATATTTTAAGCATATTATATTTGAAATATTTGTTTTATAAGCTCTCATGTTTTGTTTTTATCAAATTATCCTCTGAGTAGTTCTGTTGTGAAATTTTACTTTTTTAATTATAAAAACAGGAGCCTGCGCGCTATACGCAAGCTCCTGCTTTTGTTTTTTTAATGTGTTCCTTTTACAATTATAATGCCACTGGCCGCCAACTCGTCAGCTATTGCTTTAATGGTCGGGGACAAATGCTTTTCGCCCTGCTCATCCTTTTTGCTGGTACAACTACTTAAATGTAGGACGTCAATCTCTAAATCCTTCATGCGCTCAATTTTCTTGCGAATACCCTCTTGATTTTCCAGCATGGACTCACCACAGCCATTACAGGTCCACATGGCCATCAAGCGCAGCTCTTCATCACCATATTGGGCAAAGCTCTTTTCCTTGTCGTACATCACACGTAAGCAGCCAGCACCGGCGCAGGATGCCGAGGTTTTTAAACAACGTATAATCGCAATTTTTTTCAAATTCTTGAGCCTCCTTAAAGAAATCATTTTTGAACTCTAGAATTAACCACTCTAATTATAACCTGAGCATACTCCTTTTGACCAGTGTAAAAATTTAACGTTCCTTGCGCCACAATTAATCGCTTTAACAGGGCAATTATGCTCACATAGAGAGAAAATAGCCACGCACAACATATTTGGACAACAAATCAAATACATGGTAATTACAATAAGCAAAACAATCTTTAATGTCAGCAGTTTTTCAAGCTTGACAGCAAAACAGGAGCCTACGAGAAAGTGCAAGCTCCTATTTTTATTTACTATGTATGTGACAACACTTCAGTCACTGTTATGCTATTTTTCGTCACACTAGCTCAGGCCAGCTTCACAGCATCACTGTTCAGCATGGGCACCCTGTTCCCTTTTTTGCTCAAGCGATACAGGTTGAGACGCTCGATATCCGCCATTTCCACAGGCAAATCCAAAGCATAATGTTCATTCAAAGCATTGAGCAAATCTACGGCCTTCATGCTGCCAGTGGGAGTGATTTTGCAATCAAAGGTAAAAATGGTTTCCTCGCCATTACAGGTAACATCAATGTGAGGAATGTAAAACTTGACATCAATTTCCTTGAAGCCAGCCTTGGTCTTGGGCGCTGCCTTTTTGAAGAGCAGCTCCGCTGGTGCAGTCCAGCTTAAGCCGTCGTCAGAGGACTGCATCACCATGGTGCGCCAGCTGGCAATCTGCTGTCCCTCCTTGTAAAACAGTAGCAGCACTCCGTCCGCCCGATAAAACAACACCGGATTCCAGTTGGCCTCCGCCCCGTCGGCCAGCTTACAAGGCGCGCTCCAGGAGCCTGCGGCTCCCCTGCGCGCTCCATAAATCGCCACGTCGGCTTCGCCCTCGTGGCTGCCGCCGAACCAACAGCACATGAGCCCCCCATCACGCAGCTTGACAAGCGTGGACGCATGGCAAAAGGCCGTGGGAAGCTTGTCCATTACCAATTCCTTATGTATTGCAAAATTCATTTTCATCTTTCCACCTCAAAAAAGCACTCAATATAGTTGCTTTTATTATAGCATCAGCTGGCATCGAGGGCAAATAACACAAACGCTTCAGGCAGAGCCATCGACAGAAGGTCAAGGCCAACACCTGAAGCGTTGTAGCATTGTTTAGTTGTCAATTTTGAGTGCGCTTAAAGCACCACAGCTTTCTTAGAAGCTGTATTCAGCACCGACGATGAAGCGGCGGGATTGTGCGGGGTATGCATAATGTCCACCCACCACGGTTGCACGTTCAGCATAGGCCTTATTAAATAAGTTATAGCCTTTAGCAAAGATGCTCCATTGCTTGCTGGGTTTGTATGTAGTAGCCAGATCGACAGTAACATAGCTTGAATCAGCAAATGCATTATAATAGCTAGAATTTAATCTATGGGTGTCTCCACCACTTGCAGCTCTGATTGTTAAGTCAGCATTCCATTTTTCATTATGGTACTTGACACCAAAACGATAAGTGTTAGGCATATAGTTAATATCACGTACAAACCCTTGTCCATCATTATTGTCGTTACGTACACGCACATAAGTGTAGGAAGCTTCCAAATCCCAGTTGTCATTCAACTGATGGTTTACACTGAGTTCCATACCATTCTTCTTTTGCCTATTCATGTTTTTTGCATCGCAATTCCAAAAGTCGTCATATTCCCAGACAATAGCGTCATCCAAGTCACTATAAAAATAACTTACATTGATATCTGTTTTATCATTAACCTTGGTACCATAGCCAATAGTATATGTATCACCTTTTTCGGGCTTTAAGTTGGGATTGCCTTTACTTATGGAACCGAGATACATATCAACACTATAGTAGTATAAATCATCAATAGTAGGTGCCTTGAAAACTTGTCCCCAGTTTATATAGGCATGGCTATTTTCATCAAATTTCTTATTCAGACCTGCACTTAAAGTGGTTTCACTACCAGATTTACTGTGTTTATCCCAACGAGCACCGGCATTTAATGACCAATTAGGTGCGAATTCCCAAATGTTGTTAGCAAAAAAAGCCAAATTGTTGATGCTGCTCTCATCATATGCCTTTTCATTCTCAGCTTTAGAGTTCCTGTAGGATGCCCCAACAACTAGCTTATTATTAGCGGAGGTGGTAATGCTTTGTTGTAGCTCTAAACCAAAATCTTTTTCGTCCATACCACCTTGATTATAATAAGAGTATTTTTTATAGTAAGTCTGCAAGTAACCTTCATCACTATCATTTACAAACCATGAATATTTAGCATTATATTCATTTGATTTCTTAGATACCTTAGAAGGATATGGATAAGTAGCCATATAAGGGCTAGTTCCATCAAATTTGCTAAAATTATAGCCCACTGACAAATTGGTTGTATTAGTCAGTTCTTGATCCACTCTTAAAGACACTTTTTCATTTTCGTAATTAGATTCAACTGGCCATCTTTGAGTATTACCGGTTACAGCATCCTTGTATTTATAATAGTTTTGCTTAATCTTAGAAGTGGAAACTGAAATTCCTGTTTTACCTTCTCTAATGTTATATAAAGCTTTGCCTTCTTTATATTTATTAGAACCTGCACTAAAGGTAACTTTACCGTAGTTAGAGTCAGTTTTTTTAGTAATGATGTTGATTACACCGCCTACTGCATCAGAACCATAAAGTGCGCCACCATGACCTTTTACAACTTCAATACGTTCAATTTGGCTGACGTCTGGCAGTAGATTTAAGTCAAAGCTAGCTCTGGTTGTCATGTTACCCATATCAATATTAACTCTGCGTCCGTCAACTAAAACGAGTACACGATCATCACCGTTTAAAATAATGTTTTTTTCGTTAGCACCAAATCCATTATCCATGACCAAAACGCCCGGCACATCCTTCAGCGCCTCAGCCACATCCTGATACCTTCTGCTTTCAATCTTCGCAGCATCAATAGTGCTCACATTCGCCGGAGTATCCACCTTGGCAGTTTGGGTACGGCTGGCCGTCACCACATACTCCTCCATAGCAAACTCCATGGATTCTTCACCAACAGCGACTTCCTCCGCAGCCAAAACCACAGGGCTGTAAACAGCAGTTGCGCCAACAAGCAAGGACAGCAAAATTGCGTTGCGCAAAACAATCTTCTTTTCCATAACAACAACCTCCAAATTTTCCTCTACCTGGCCACCCTTGCTCCCAGAATGGCCAAGCAATCTATTTCAGGCCCACGCCTAAAATCAAAAGTTTTACCTATCTAGAAAAACAAAAAACCACCAAGCCGCCTTCAGGGCACACTAAGCCAATTTGCTTAATCCGCCTGAAAATCGCAGGTTTGATGGATGTTTCGACTAAACAGCGCTTAGACTCAAGCTCATCGCTCGCTCATCCCTTTGCGATAGGTATTGATAAACGAGCTCCCTAATACTATTGCGTTACAGTGCTGGACTCTCACCAGTCTTCCCTGCTTTAGCCATTATCAAATATTAATTTTTGATTTTAGATAGTACTTCTTACTAGTACAATTTTAACATCTATATTATTTTTCTGTCAAGTACATTTTATGCCTGCAATTACGCCACAATGCCCCAAGCGAGCCTTTCTAGTTGCCACAAATCTGCCGCAGCAGCTCTGCTCCCCGCAGCTTGGCAGCCTCGCTCACGCGGGTGCTGATATGCAAATTGCCATTGACAAGGTCATGCTCCACCTTGATATCAGCTTTATAGGCGCGGCTGAGCAGCTTTTCCGTAAATACCTCCTGGGGCGTGCCATCTGCCAGCAAGGTGCCCTCGCCCAAAAGAAGGATGCGAGAGCAATATTTGGACGCCAAATTCAGCTCGTGTACCACCATCAGCACCGTCTTGCCCTGAGCCGCCAAGGCCTTGGCAAAGCGAAAGATTTCCTCCTGATACACCATGTCGAGACCCGTAGTAGGCTCATCCAAAAAGATGATGGGCGTCTGCTGGGCCAAAACCTTCGCGATCAAGATACGCTGCTTTTGCCCGCCGCTCACCTCATTCACAGGCCTGTCCGCCAAGTCCGCTGTACCGGTGTATTTCATGCAGGCCAAAGCCAGCCTTTCATCGGCATCGCTTTCCCGCTCCCACCATTTCATGTAGGGATAACGCCCGGCCATAACAATATCCTTGCCCGTATAACCAAAGCCAAGCTCCACATGCTGCTGCAAATAAGCGATTTTCGTAGCCAGCTCCTTGTCCTGATATTCCTCCAAGGGCTTGCCAAAATAGCTGACGCTGCCGCCCTGCTTGGGCAACAGCCCCCGAATGGTCTTGAGCAGCGTGCTTTTGCCGGCGCCATTGCAGCCAATAATGCCCACGATTTCGCCCTTACCAATGCTAAAGCTGGCCTCCTTGAGCACGCAACGATCACCATAGCCAAGCTTAAGCTGTGCAACCTGAATAACTGCTTCTGACATATTGCCACCCTCCCGTGCTTAAAAGACACTCTTTTGCATTTTGCGCAATAAATAGAGAAAATAGGGCGAGCCCAAAATGGCGGTCATGATGCCCACCCGCACCTCCGCCGGAGCAACCACGACGCGGCCCAGGCAGTCGCAAAAGACTAAAAACAAGGCACCACCTAACGCGCTGGCAGGCAGCAAAATACGATGGTCCGGCCCCAAAAGCATGCGCATCATATGGGGAATCACAAGCCCCACAAAGCCAATATTGCCGCTGACGCACACGCTGGTGGCCGTGGTGATGGCGGCCACAAAGAGCAAGCCCATGCGAAATTGCATCACGGGCATGCCCACGGCCTTGGCCTCCGTTTCGCCAAGCACGAGGATATTCAAGTGACGTGCCAGTAAGAGCATGATGAAGATGCCCAAAAGCACGGGGCCCACAGCCAAATAAACATGCTCCCAGCGGCGGTAATCAAGGCCGCCCACCATCCAAAAAAGGTATTGCTGGAGCTTTTGCTCGTTCATAAAGGTTAATATGCCGCTGGTAATGGCGCCCAACAGCATGCCCACAGCCACGCCTGCCAAAAGCAACGTCATGACGGGGATTTTGCCATTGCGCATGGCCAAAAAAACGGTGAGGCACACGGCCAAAATGCTGCCACACAGGGCAAAAACAGGCATGGCCAGCATGCTCCCTGCCGTGCCGCCAATGGCGATGGCCACCACTGCACCGGTAGCCGCACCGGCAGAAATACCAATCAGGCCGGGGTCCGCCAAGGGATTGCTAAAAATGCCCTGCATCACGGCGCCGCTGATGCCCAAGGCTCCGCCCACCAGCATGCCCACCAGCATCCGGGGCATGCGGATATACCAAATCACTGCCAGCTGCTCCTTGCTCAAGCTTACGTCCTGCAAAAAGGGCAAGCCCAGCTGTTGCATGAGCACCGCCGCAGCACTTTTAAAGGGCACATCAATCTGCCCGATGGTGAGGGAAACGCAGCCCACCAGCAGTAATAAACAGGCTAACACGATTAGGGCCGCTTTACCATAGCATTTCTTTAGCATTTTTGCCCCTCCTTGAGCTTTCTTTGAGTATCACTAATTTTCTAATTCCTTGCCATACACTGCTCTTGCCAAATCATAAGACGCCTCCACTATGTATTGGGAAAGGCACAATAAATGCTTGGCTGGCAATGGGTAAATAGCATTGTTCTGCACAGCCTTCACAGATGCATAGGACGCATCGTGGCGCAGGTTATGGGCCAAAGCGTTGGGCTCCTGGTCCGTGCTATCCACCCACCCGGACAGGATGAAGGCATCCGGATTAAGCCGCACAATCTCCTCCTGGGCCACCGTCACCGGCTTGGTAAAGTGCAGCTGGGCAAGTGCATTGTGCACCTGGGCATATTTGCAGATATCATTAAAGGAATGCTCGGGACTATAATAAGCACCCTTGTCACCCATAAAAACCACTTGCTTTCGCTGTGCAGGAGGAATATTGCCCAATTGTTGCCGTAGTTTATTTAGGCGAGCATCCATTTTGGCGAGAATCTGGCTGGCAGCCTCTTTTTCGCCCACCACCTGCCCCAGCTCTTGGATGCAGGCGCGCACAGCCGCCAGATTATAAGGCGTTTTGTAAACATAAACAGGCTGCTGCATGTCACGCAGGCTTTGAATAGTATCCGCGCTGGAAAAATCGGGCAATAAAATCACGTCCGCCTTGAGCGCCAAAATAGCCTCCGGATTGATGCCCGGCTGCACCCGACCTTTAATGGCTTTTGCCTGCTCCACTGCGTTGGAAATACCCTCGTCATCCACATATGTAGTCAGTGCCACGATACGCTTGTGGTCCACCAAATCCAGCAGAATCTCATCCGTGCTGATGGACAGGGAAACAATGCGTTGGGGCTTACGGACAAAGGAAACCTTGGTGCCGGTAGCATCAGTCAAAGTATATAAAGGTTTACCCTCCGGCTCAGCCAGCTTGGGCTTGCTGCAGCCAAAGCACAGGACGCACAGACAGCATAGCATAGCCAGCAAGAAGAACCTTTTTTGCTTGACAATGGATAACACTGGCTACACCTCCTCGCAATTGCGAAATTTAAATATAGGAAAAAGACTGCCGTAAGGTGGCTTCCTTGCGGCAGTCCGACAAAAACTATTTTTTCAAGTCGAAGCGTATGCCCTGGGTAACATAGCAGGGTGCCTTCTGGCCAAATTTGTCCTTGGCCGGGCTAAAGCGCCACTTGTACACCGCGGCCAACGCAGCCTCATCCAAGGCTGCGTTGCCGGAGGAGCGCACCACGAAGGCATTTTCTACCTTGCCACTGGCGTTGACCAGCATTTTGACGCCCACAACGCCCTCTATCCCCGCACTGCGTGCGGAGCTGGGGTACTTGGGCTGCACTGCCGACACCACCCGCGGCGGTGTCACGGGCACGCCGCGACCTTCGCCAGCACCTGCACCGTCACCAGTGCCGGTGCCAGTGCCAGTGCCACTGCTCTCACCGGTGCCACTGCTGGCCCCGGTGGCCTGCTGATTAGTTGGCCCGGGCTGGGGATTATTATTGGCCACCGCCTTTTTGGTGACCACCTTTTTCGTTTCCGGCTTAAGCCGTTTGTCGATAATATCGTCGATACTGCGCAAAATGCTGTTGTCCTGCTGCTCCTCCACCTGCTCCGGAGCGCCGCCACCGCCGCCCACCAGGGCCACCTCCAAAATTTCCGGCGGCCTGGTCACAAAGCGATAGCCAAAAATCCCCACCGCAAGGGCAAACAGAACATGCACAGCGATGGCCACACCTAGCGCCGTACCATAACGCTTTTGCTTAGCCTTCATTTGCCATCACCCACATCCGTAGCGAGGCCAAAACGGGTTACGCCTGCACCCTTCAGCTTGTCCATAAGCTGGATGACAGTGCGATATTCCGCATCCCCCTCCGCACGAATAATCACGGAAAAGGAGGAGTCGCGCTTGCTTTCCACTGCCGCATTGGCCACCAGCTGCTCCACATCAATGGCTGTTTCATCCAAGAAAATGCTGCCATCCTTTTTAATGGTAACCGTAAAATTGCTCTTGCTCACGGTTTGGGAATGCTGGGCCACCGGCAAGCGAATGGGAATGGTCTTGATTTCACTCATATACATGGTGCTGATGATGAAAAACACCAGCAGCAAGAAAATCATATCAATCATGGGGCTCAGCATCGGCTCTGGTGCTTTTCCACCATCTCTTCGCCTCAGCTTAATCATTTATTGTCCCCTCCGGTTGTGTCATAGATATTTTTGGCAATTGCTTCCAAAAGAGTGTTGCTCATTTCCTCGATATCCATGGTAATACCCTTCATGCGACGGGTGAAATAAGCATGAAACAGGGTGGCAAAGATAGAGATGCACAGACCAAAAACAGTGGTAATCAAAGCTTCGCCAATGCCGGAGGTCACAGCCATGGGATTGGTGCTTCTTTCGTTGAGGGCGTTGAAGGAAGCGATCATACCGGTGATAGTACCTAAAAGGCCCAAAATAGGAGAAAGCGCCACCAAAACGCCCAAATAACCCAGATTTTTTTCGAATTTATCAATAGCACGCTCAGCCCGAGCCATTATAAAGCCCTCCAAGCGCTCAAAATTACCATGACGAGCCATAACGATGGTTGCCAATTTAGCGACCTCACCCTTGGTGCTGTCGGCCAGCCTTTTGGCATTTAGCCAATCATCCTGCTCGATATAAGTGCAAAACTGTTTAGTAAAAGCCTTACCACTGTCCGCTTGTCGATAATACAAAAAGCGTTCCACACCAATGCCAATGGTGGCTATGGAACAGAACAGCAAGGGCCACATTACAGGTCCACCCTTAACAAAATAATCGATTGCAGCGCCAAATAAGCTCATTTTTGTACCTTCCTTCACTATAGCACAGCATGGTCTAACCATTTGTGTTGGATTGTTGCTAATTTTAGTAGCTAAACGAGATTTAGTTCTAATAATAAGCAAGATTATTATACAATGAGAAGCATTTCTAGTCAAGAAAAAAACAGCCCAAAGCCAAAAGCTTTGAGCTCAGACTGTAGAAAAACCCATGTTTCTCTCTTTGTTAGGG
>ULSP01044510.1_pt1 | contig 14334 bp, 15 predicted proteins | sample 1956811 | NCBI WGS metagenome assembly ULSP01 (sample SAMEA4835711, study PRJEB28245) | human gut metagenome | biome: gut microbiome; material: fecal sample | place: Denmark | collected 2008
TAGATACCTCTTTCTTTGTGATTTTTATTATATCTTATTAGACACTCCCGTTACAACTTTATTATAGCACTTTAGGTAGCCGGCTCTGTTCCGGCTATGGATGGTGCCATATTGCTACGCCAGGATATACATATATTTTTGCTGGTTAACAAAAAACGCCGCATACTCTTCTTTTAATACATAAAGTATTAAAAAGATAGCTTGCGGCATTTTAATTAAAAAAAGTGCTTGACAAAATAAAATTGGTGCTTAAAATCATGAGCCAAACAAAGGGCACCTATAAGTTTTGAGTAAAGGAGGAAGAATTAACCATGTTGAAAGAAGTTAAAGATACTAGCGAATTGGCTTATGAACCTTGGAATTATACCAAATCAGTAGAGAAAGAAGAGGGCGTAGAAGAGGTAGACGAAGCAGCGAAAGATACTAGTCTGGATAATAAGAACTCCGAGAAAAGCGAGAATACGGAATTTGCTGAGTCTACCGCTGACGAAGTAGAGGAAAATGCTAAGATAGAAAAAGACTCCGCGGCCACGGGAACATCTTCTCTTCTTTCTACCGCTCCTTATTCTCATTTTACCGAAGAAGAATTAGACATAGAGTTCGAGCAAGAATTATTACCTAGTATAGAAGGTGGTATATATCCCGACGGATGTGTAGAAAAACTAATCAGACTAGGAGAACTCTGCGAAGTAGATATTATAGACATCGAAGCTGCTTACTATCTTCGTTATTACTACTACATGATAGCTAAGTATGTCTTGGAGCAGAAATATAACGCATCTAAGGACTCCAACGATTTAGCAAGACTAGAAGCATTCGAAAATAAATATAACGCTGCCAAGGAAGAGTACCAAAAGGTTAGAGATAATAGCCTGTACTTAGAGCTGAGATTAATCAAGAGCTTTGTTGATGGAATATCTCCGAAGCTTGAGTTATATTATGGCAAGACATATAGTAAAGTTTCACTAAAATTTGATACGAGCGAAGAATTGCCCGAGGACCTTAACCTCTTCTTTATGCCTGAAGCAGCCAAAAATAATGTATACCTATATGATTTAACATAAAGGGGTAGGGACAACATACGAAAAAGGTGATAAAATCTAATTAAAAATATGATAATCTAAAATGGGCTTGGCCGCGGCTCCTCTTCTTCTGCCTTATAATGCTAAAATTCTATATAGTATACATTATTTTAGGTAATTGTTACACTTTTTTATATTTAAATCCTGTAATGAATTCCCCCCCGATATTTATAAAATTTAATATATGACGCCTATATGAGTCATTGTATACCTATAAGTAAAAATTAATGAGTCTTTTTACAATGGCGTCATAAACATGTCACATATTGACTAGAGCCTCTAAAAAGAGGTATAATAAGAGCGGTATTCTAGCACAAGAACTAGAGATATCTAAATTGGTATAGCTGAATCAGTAGAAAAACATAATATAAATAGTACAAATAAACAATCAAAAGAGTAGATGAGGGGAAACCAAATAACCTGTAGGAGATTTTGTGGGATGAGTAATTATATTAAAACAATTTTTGATTACATTTTAACGTTAATAGGTACAGTATTAATTAGTCCCTTGCTTTTGTATGTAGCATACAGAATAAAAAAAGAGGATCCAGGTCCGGTGTTTTTTGCCCACATGCGCATTGGTAAGAATGGTAAGCCTTTTCCGTGCTATAAGTTTAGAAGTATGGTATTGAATTCTCAGGAGATGTTGCAAAAATATTTAGCTGAAAATTCTGCTGCTCGTGAGGAATGGGAGCGGGACTTCAAGCTCAAAGATGATCCGCGCGTTACTCCTATTGGCAAGGTTCTGCGCCGCACCAGCCTAGACGAGCTACCCCAGATTTTCAATGTTCTGCGTGGAGAAATGAGTCTCGTTGGTCCGCGCCCTGTTATTCAGGAAGAACTGGATAAATATTATGGCGAGACAGCAAAGCTATACTGCACTGTAAAGCCGGGCATCACTGGACTGTGGCAAGTTAGTGGTAGAAGTGATTTGGGATATAATGAACGCGTTGCTTTGGATGCTACTTATATAAAGTATCGGAGCTTATGGGGGGACATTGTGATTCTGTGGAAGACTATTGGTGTGGTACTGATGAAAAAGGGAGCTTGTTGATTTAACTAATGGATGAGAAATATAGGCTTGAAGTACATGTTCATACAAAATATTCACATGATAGCTTACTTCCGTTTTGGTTGCTTTATTTGCTATGTAGGGTGCGTGGTATAACGCATATAGCTATAACAGAGCATAACAACCTTAAGGGCGGAATTGCATTTAGGGATTACTGCAACGACAAGGGTAGTAAATTGCATGTCATCGTTGGTGAAGAGGTTATGACTACCCAAGGGGAAATAATTGGTCTATTTCTTAGCAAGGAAATTAAGTCTGGATTAACACCTGAGCAAACGATGGATGAGGTGATTAGCCAAAATGGAATTGTCTATATACCACATCCATACGATCTAAAGAGATGTAGGACCGTTTTGGCAGAACAAGCAATTGCTAAGAATGTAAGCAAGATTCATTGTGTTGAGTCTCATAACGGCAGAAATATATCACCCACATATGACGATATGCAAAAGTTAATCGCAGAGAAATATGGGCTTACTAAAGTTATAGGCTCTGATGCACATACTTGCTTTGAGATTGGCAGGAATTATATGGAGGTGACGATACCTCCGGAATCGGCAAAGGCATTTCTACAAGCTATACGTAATCCCATTTTTCATAAGAGGGAGTGCTTAAAGTTTGCGCATACTATAACCAAATTTGCTCGTATTGTTAGGTTCGTTCAAAGAGGAGATATTCATGGATTGTATAGAGCTATCAATAAAAAGCTTAGATGAAAAATGTCAAGATTTTGCTAAGCAAATACAGCTGGTATATCAGCCTGATTTGGTTATTTATGTTGCCAGAGGTAGTTATTTGATAGGTAAATCCGTTGTTAAAGTTTTTAAAGTCCCTCTAATTGCAGTAGGAGCACAGCGCAAGGGCAATGAATTAAAGGAGCTAGTTGCTCCTATTTTATCATTACTTCCGCGTAGGCTCTGTAATTTGCTTAGGAGGTGTGAACTCAAGAGCAATGTCCATGGTGTGCAGGTTGAAAGACATATTGAGTTTCTGGATGATATAAGCTTAATTGACATAGCAAGTATCAATAGAGTTTTAATTGTTGATGATTCAGTAGATACTGGTAGTTCCATGCTTGCTGTGAGGAATTTAGTAGAATCAAAGTTTCCTAATAGTGAAATTAAAACTGCTGTTCTAAACGTTATGAGTCAAAGCAAAAATGTTATTAAAGTTGATTATTCCTTGTATGAAGATGCAATGTTGAGAACCCCCATGTCAAAGGATTCGAGAGAATACAAAGAGTTTTGCAAACTTTACAAAGAACACCTGATGAAAGGAATGCCAAAAGGGAGATAAGAAAATGCAAGAATTGGTGTCTGTTATTGTGCCAATATACAAAGTTGAGAAGTATATTCATAGGTGTATTGAGAGTATTATAAATCAAACATATGTAAATTTAGAAGTCATATTAGTCGATGACGGTTCCCCTGATAGCTGTGGCACAATCTGTGACGAATATGCTAAAGCAGATAATCGCATTGTGGTCGTGCATAAAGCTAATGGAGGATTGTCAGATGCCAGAAATGCTGGCTTAGATATTATGCATGGATACTTTGTTACGTTTGTTGATAGCGATGACTATATTTCTTTAGATTATGTTGAAAAACTTTATAAAGTTTTAAAGGATAACAACGCGGATATTTCTATTTGTGCGGAAGAGTATATTTTGGAGCTTTCTGATGGTAAGGAAAAAGTCATAAAACGACCATTTAATGAGTTCAAAGGAACAAAAAGATTGACAGTGGAAGAAGCGCTGTCTTGTAGCCTAAGACAGGATTTATTTGAGGCATCTGCTTGCGCTAAACTATATCGAGCTAGCTTGTTTTCAGATGTTAGATTTCCTGTAGGGTATGCTTATGAAGATCAAGGAACTACATATAAAACTTTTTTGAGAAGTGAGAAAATTGTTTATGTTGGCGAACATCTCTATTTTTATTTGCAACGAAGCGGAAGTATATTACATTCAAATGGCAGTAGTAAGCGCTATTGGGATGGTATTCAGATGATTGAGCAGCAATATAACGATGTTATCAAGTGTTTTCCCAGATTAAAGCAACCAGCTAACGTTAGACTCATAAGCATGTATTTTCACACACTTTTGGGAGGAAGTTTAACTAAAGACAAAGCGTTAATAAAATATTCATGGAATGGTATAAAAAATAATCGTAATGGAATTGTCTTTAGTTTCAATATACGGTTTAAAGTTGCAGTTGCTGTTATATTGTCTTACTTTGGAAAAGATGTTTTCATTGCTCTTGCAAGAATATTGTATAAGTGATAAAAGAGTACTTTTTTGAGATTCTATATAAAAGAAACTGCAAAAAATTAAGGTGTGTTGTATGGAACTATATATTCTGTTGTATATTTGGAGCATAGTTACAAGTGCTGTTCTTATTGTTAACTTGAATAACAGGAAAGTTATATATATTATAGCAAATTTAGTACCTTTGATTTTCTTTGCTACATTCAGAGCTAGCAATGTAGGTACAGATTTATCACCAATATATTTGGATTTCTTTTATTCATTGCCAGAGGTTTTAGATTTTTCTGATACCAGAATGGAATATGGATATACTTTTTTAAATTATCTTGTATATCAGTTAACAGAGTCAAGTATAATATTGCTATTTATAATAGCTTGCCTAACATACATCCCTATTTTTGTCGTATTTCATAAATGTTCATCTAATGTTGCCATAGCTGTAATAACATTTATTGGATTATACATTTACTGCACTTCATTGAACGCTGTGCGACAATATTTAGCGATTTCATTTATGTGTGTAGCTTATTATCACTTATATAGATCAAGTGGTTTAGGGAAATCTCTTGGTTGGTGTATTGTAGCCGTGTTGTTTCACAAAGCTGCTGTTGTTATGATACCGTTGATTTTTTTGTATATATATCAAAATAGCTTCAAAATGTACTTAGGCATTGTTCTTGGTATAACAGCTTTATATTTGATTATTCTTGGTCAATTTAAGTATATGCTTTCTCTTTTTCCGCAGTATTCTTTGCAATATGCTTTGTCATATTATAGCCAAGCAAGAGATTTAACAGCTTCGATTATTTTACCTGTTGTAACTTTAATAATTTTTACATTTTTAAGTTATTATTTATATAAAAACAGGAATAGTTCCTTTGATCGAAATTTAGCTTTTTTTAATATTATATTTTTGTTATATAGTTTATCTTGGATTGCTTCTTTTGAAGTTTATATTTTTTATCGCTTTGTATATTTTTTCGAGATATTCTTCTGTTTTGCAATACCATATGTGGTGGAAAAGTTTTTTAGACAAAGGGGGGGGCATTTATCTTTTTATATGTTTTGTCATGTTAACTTATATGTTTCTACATTTAAAGAAGAATACATCAATGGTAGTGCCATATGAGTTAATCTTTTAGATTAAGCTTTATTTTTATGTGTTAGAAGTATAGTAGATTTTTGGAGACTGTAATGGATTTAGACAGAATTTGTATTAGATTATTGCAAACAATAAGAAATAAAATTGCACTATTAAGGTGCTTACGCATCGATTGTGAGAGAAAAGATTTAATGGAGTTTGTTATAGGGAAAAATAAGAGATTACCAGAGGATGTCATAAAAGGATTACCGCAATCTCTTATTATTAATAGCGGCTTTCCGGCTGGTAAGAAAATTGCTTTTGAAACGGACAAGGATAATCTCCGCATCCAAATCGTATATAAACGTAGATATCACCTAAAACACATGCCTATAACTGGTACTAGTGGTATTGATATTTACGTAAAAAATGATATTGGATTTCTTTGGAAAAAATGTATTGCTCCTGAGAATGAAATACAGATGTATGTTGATGATAATGTAAATCTAGGGGTTGGCAAAAAGGAGGTATATGTTTATTTGCCACCATTTGCTTCAATTGATCGTCTTTATGTAAATATTCCTGAAATAAAGTTGATAAAAGAGGATAAATCTAGGATTGTGGTTTACGGATCGAGTATTACACATGGATGTGCCGCGACTCGTCCTGGTCTCATGTATACAAATATACTGCAAAGGGAAACAGGGTATTCCGTTTTGAATTTTGGTTTTTCAGAATCGGCAAAAGGTGAAGTTTCTCTTATTAATTATATAGCTAAGTTAAATGCAAAAATTATTGTACTTGAATATGATCATAACGCATCTCTCAGTGAATTAGAAAAAACTCATTGGAATGTATATGAAACTATTCGTAAAACAACAGATTGTTGGATTATATTTATGTCGCGTTTTTCTGGAGGTTTGTCGGTTTCGCTGAATGAGGAAGAAGAACGATATAAGATTATTAATCGTACTTATCAGTTGGCGCTTAAAAAGGGAGATGAAAAAGTTTCTTTTATAAGTGGCAAATCGTTTTCTTATGTAGACAAAAGTGATTATTTTGTTGATGGGAAACATCCAAATGATCTTGGAATGAACTTTATTGCAAAACAAATTAATAGAAAAATAAAAGAAAGGGGAATGGTGAATTGAAGCTAATACAAATTTTAAAGCCTTATGTGCCAGCTGCTTTAAAATATAGGATTAAGATGGGCAAAGAGATTATTACTTTTGCTAAAAAAATGAAGGCTATTGAAATGAATCCTTCTGCAAATGCCTATCTGATTGGTACGCCAATACATACTAATTTAGGGGATCATTTAATCACACTAGGGGAATATGAGTATGTTAATAGTATTAATCCCTCATATAAGATTGAAGAAGTTCCAACCGAGATGTTTCAAATTTATAAAACGAGGTTAAAAAATGCGATTCCAGTGGACATACCAATTTTCATAAATGGTGGTGGCTGGATGGGGAATATTTGGCCTGTTGAGGAATTACTTTTACAAGAGATAGTTGATACTTTTTCGGATCATAAGATAATAATATTTCCTCAAACAATATATTTTGATAAAGAAGTAAAACCATACGATGCTTTTATTAAATCAGCCAATAATATTTTTAGTAGATGTAATAATATTACTTTATTTGTGAGGGATAGGAAGTCATATGAATTTGCTGTTGAAAATTATAAGGATATAGATGTTTTATTGGTTCCTGATATTGCTTTGGCTTACTATGAAAAGGCACCAAAGAATAATATGAAGGGAACCAATAAGATTGTCGGATTTTGTCTTAGAGATGATAGGGAGTTGTTTAGGGATTCTAATCAAGAAAAAATGATAAGAGGTATATTTAAAAAACTTGGTTATGAAGAGAGAATAGTCACTACAATGTATAGAAAACGAGTAGCTACTACAAACCGTATTTCTGTCGTTAGAAGTACATTGAACGATTTTGCGAATTGTTCAGTTATTGTGACTGATAGATTGCATGGTATGATATTTTCGTTTATAACTGGAACTCCTTGTATTATATTAGATAATAAAACCAAGAAAGTATCAGGAGTATACAATGAATGGCTAAGTGATTGTTCATATATATTCGCTTTGTTTAATCAGTCTGATTGTACTGATATTGAAAGATTTATATGTAAAATAGCTAATGACGAAAAAAAAGTAGAGCCGTTTTCTATAAAGGAAAAGTTTTATACATTGAAGGAGAAAATAAATGGCTAAGATTCATAAATTAGTATTAGGGTGGGTGCCAAATCAAAAATGCAATCTAAAATGCGAATATTGCTATATATCACAGGTTGAAGCTTGGGAAGAACCAACACCTTTACAATATTCCGCAGATTATATTGCACAGTGTTTATCAAAAGAGCGGTTAGGTGGAGTATCTCTTATTAATTTAACAGGTAATGGAGAGACAATGTTGCAACCAGATATTGTACCTTTAATAGGAGCGCTTCTAAAAGAGGGTCACTTTGTAGAAGTTGTAACTAATGGCACAATTACTAAACATATCAAACAAGTCTTGGAGTTCCCTAAGGAATGGTTAAAAAGATTATTTTTTAAAATATCATTTCATTATAAGGAACTTAAAAGGCTCAATATTCTTGATAAGTTTTTTCAAAATATCAAGGCAATACATGAAGCTGGAGCGTCATTTACGTTAGAATTAATGGCATATGATGAAATTGAAAAAGACATTGCAGATATTAAAAAAGTATGTATGGATAATGTTGGTGCTTATTGTCATGCAACCATAGGAAGAAATGAGAAAAGAAAGGATAAAGCTTTGTTATCTGCCCACTCTAAAGAGGAATTTAGAGAAATATGGAGCGAATTGGATTCTCCAATGACACAATTTAAATTAGATGTTATCGGAATAAAGAGAAAAGAATTTTGTTATGCTGGTTGTTGGAGTCTATTTGTAAACATGTATACTGGAGAATCACAACCTTGTTATTGGCAACCATATAATCAAAATATATTTACAAATCCAGATGAACCTATTAAATTTACTCCTGTAGGATATACTTGTACACAGCCATACTGTACCAACGCACATGCGCACATGTGTTGGGGATTAATACCAGAGCTTAAAACACCAAAATATTCAGATATGCGAAATAGGGTAATGAGTAATGGAGAAGAGTGGCTTACTAAAGAGTGTAAGGCCTTTTTTGATTCTAAACTTAATGAAAGCAACTGTGAATATAGCGGATGGATGAAATTTCAACATAATGTTTTATATCCATTTAAATTAATAAAATGGCTTTGTAGGGATTGGAAAAATAATATTCGTCGATTGCGCAAATATATGAGCAGGATCAGTAGATAGAAAAGAGTGCATTATATGTCAGAAAATCGATACAAAAGATTAGCATCTGATATCATAATTTTTATTATTGGAATAGTATTAGCAAAAGCTCTTCAATTTTTGTTAATGCCATTATATACAACATATATGACGACAGAAGCGTATGGTGTGGCTGAATTAACAAATAACTTGTCAGAACTTTTTTTTCCAATTGTGACATTTTGCATTTATGAAGCTGCATTTAGATTTGCTGTTGATACTGATTTTGATGATAGTCGGTTAGCAACTGCTATAGTTAGGGTAATGAGAAAGTCCTTATTAGTAGGCATTTCAATAGCATTTGTCAGTAGATATATTTTTCATTATAAATATGCTTTTTACTTATGCTTTATCTTGTATTCTTATTCAATACACATGTGTATTGCCTATTATTCAAGAGGGATGGGACTTTCAAGAGTATTCGCTATGGGTGGAGTAGTTAATGCTTTGGCTTTATGTATATTTAATTTCTTGTTCTTAGTTATATTAGGCTTGAGCGAAAAAGGATACTTACTTTCTATAGGGCTATCTTACTGTTTTTCAACCATTTATCTCGTTTTGGGAAGTAATTTTGTAGAAAAGATTGCTTTCCATATTGACTCGAATAATGATTTAAAAATTCTCTTAAAATATAGTTTGCCTTTGATAGTATATAATATACTCTATTGGTTTACTACTATTTCTGGTAGATATATTTTGCTTTATTTTACTGACTTATCAACGGCTGGTAAATATGTTGCTGCTATTAAGATAGCAGCGGTTATAAATATGCTACAACAAGCAGTATATGCTGCATTTCAGCTAAATTCTTCTAGAGCGTATTCTGACAATAATAAAGAAAAATATTATACGAATATAATAAATCTATTTGTGTCAGTGTATTGCACCTTTGGTTCACTAATTATATTATCCACTCCCATTCTGGCAAGTTTAACACTTAAGAATGATTTCTATGATGCCGCTATTTATTTACCAGCAATTATGTTGGCTGCATTAATAAATTGTATTTCATCAATTTTAGGAGCGATGTACTCTACCTATAAGAAAACCAAGAGAATGGTGGGTGTCAGCATAGTAGGTGCAAGTATTAATTTTATTTTTGGAGTGTTATTAACCCCGCATTTTGGTATTTGGGGAATTTGCATTGCTACTATTCTTTGTTATTTTAGCCAGCTATTATATAAATGTATTGATATAAAGAAATTTTGTAATATTAAGTGTAACTGGAAGCTGATGATATCAAATGTAAGTCTATTGTCGACACAGGTCTTAGTTATGTCTTTGGATGTAAGTAATAAACTTGTTATTGCAATTATAATTGTGTTTATGCTTATGACTATGAATATAGCAATACTGCGTAGTGATATAAGTGTTTTTTTAGATAGAAAGAAATTGGTTGATTGAGAGGTATTGGTTAAATTAGATAATTGGTATTTACTATTATTAGTGAAATTGAGGAGGTAGTTACGTTGTTCATTCTCCTTGCTGGTGGTGTAGGTTATATTGGTTCGCATACAGCTGTGGAGCTGTTGAATGCCGGGTATAATGTTATTATTGCTGATGATTACAGCAATAGTTGCCCAGAGGTTATTAACCGAATCAAGCAAATTACGGGCAAGAATATAAGCGCTTACGAAATTGATGTCAAGGATAGGGCAGCTGTGAGCAAAGTGTTTGCCGAAAATAAAATTGACTGCGTTATTCATTTTGCAGGGCTGAAGGCTGTTGGCGAATCTGTTCGGCAGCCTATTCGTTATTACCGCAATAATATCGATACCACCTTGACATTGTTGGAGTGTATGCAGGTGGCAAAAGTGAAAAATATTGTTTTTTCCTCGTCTGCGACGGTCTACGGTGAAGGAAATTCAATGCCAAATGTCGAAACTATGAAGCGAGGAAGTTGTACCAACCCATATGGGTGGACGAAGTATATGATGGAGCAGATTTTAGAGGATGCAGCTCGTGCCGATTCTGAATTGAGCGTCATGTTGTTGCGCTATTTCAACCCGGTGGGTGCTCATGAATCTGGCTTGATTGGTGAAGATCCGCAAGGAATTCCTAATAATCTGATGCCTTATGTTTCGCAGGTAGCCGTAGGGAAACGCGACCATCTTACGGTTTTTGGCGGTGATTATAATACCCCGGATGGTACTTGCAGGCGAGATTTTATCCACGTTGTGGATTTAGCCAAGGCTCATGTAAAAGCTGTCGAGTATGCTGTTATACATGGGGGCGTGGAAATATTCAACCTTGGTACAGGTACACCTTACAGTGTTTTGGACATAATTAAAACTTTTGAAAGTGCAACTGGTGTAAAGATTAAATACGAAATTGGTCCACGGCGTGAAGGGGATTTGCCGGAGTGTTGGGCTAATGCTGATAAAGCTGCTAAGGTGCTTGGCTGGAGAGCTGAGCGGGATTTGGCAGCCATGTGCAGAGATGCGTGGAGATGGCAAGTGAAGAATCCTAATGGGTATGAGTAATGTACCGTTTGCAGACTTCATTAATACTTTAGAATGGAAGGAACTATTATAATCAAATTTCCAACTCACATGCTTATGTACAAAGCACTTTTTTACGAATGATAGTTATATAACATCTTACATTTATAGTTGCTTTGAAGGGGGACAATAAAATGGCATATCTGTACTTTTGTAAAGTAAATATTAACGATGAAATTTATGAAGTTTACAAGAAAAAGAAAAAGGTTGCCGATATTGTTGATCACCTAATCGTAAATGTTAATCATGACGCATGCATTGATATCCTTGATAAGAAAGAAACTATAAAATTTATTACATTAACGTCAGATATTGAAAAAAGATTCATTAGTGGTCGTTTAGTAAAGATTTTTACTGATGACTTACAGATATACAATGAGTTAACTGATGATGTTGAAGCTCTTCCGCGTGAAAAGCTGGCTAGAATATGTACATTCTATTTCGATGCAAAAACTGAAATAGTTGCGTTTACGTTGGGCAGATATTTTGGCGCTAAACAGTTTTGCTCGTATTTTGAACAGTTAATTAACCTATGCACAGAAGAAGGCATGTTTAATGTCAATTTGATTCAGGATAAAGATGTATTTAGAGAAAAGCTAAAACGGATTTCTAAGGCTCAAGAAATTGAAATAGATCTTGTAGCTGAAAATTCTTGTGAGGAAGCAATTAACAGGGTGTACGCTAATCCTAAGTCCTTGGAAGATATGGAGGCTAATAGTCTGAAGCTGAATTATAAAGCTGGTAAAAAGGGAAATGGCTTGAATCTTGAAAACAGCTATTTACAAAAATTTATAGATGCCTTGGGGCTTGGCTACATAAAATTTATTAAAGTAATTGGTAAAAATGTAGTAGGACTTACAGAAAGTATCACAAGTGACGAAAAAGCCCCCAAAAGATATGCAATTCCAGATCGGGAAAAACTATCGATTCCAGCAGTTCATGAACATAGCCAGTCCTTTATTCCTAGTATTGCCCGTCTTATAAGTGGTAATGAAAAATGAAGCAGTTAGATGATTACTTTAAATATAATTCATTTTTCAGCTTATTGAAGGATACAAGGCATTATAAGGAAGCATACAAATCTGTTGCAGGTAGGCTGAGCTTTTTTCTGTCTTTATTGGCCACGTTTGTACTTGTAAAATACTATCAGTTGGATAGGAGTGGATTCTTTAAGAAAATAGATTATGTAGTGTCTGCCTTTACTCCAGGATTATTTGGTCTATTAGGTATATATATTGCTGGTGTATCACTAGTTCTAACTATGCTGTCAAAGAAAACCATAGATAATTTGGATAAGCAGAAAAAAGTGGATGCGTTAGTTGACATGTTCTTCGCCTATTATTTTGCTGGAGCATGTTTGCTGGTTACGATAGTGGGGTTCACTTTTTTACACTTCAGAAACGCATTTAACATGCTGTACTATGCGTTAGGCGGACCAATTATAACAGATGGGTTGAATTTAGTTATAACAGTAGCAGCTTGTTGGTTTTTTACATATGTATTCTTCTTCTCTTTGACATATACGGTTTCGTTGTTAGGTTTATGCATAAATATATTCTTTGCGAATATTTATATGGATAGAGAGTTTGAGAATGAGAAGAGGAATAATGAGAAGGAGAAAATAAATATCGTTATGATTCGGGAACATGATTGAACAAGTGGCGTGACACAGGACAAATTCGTTTTTCGGTAACGAAATGGTACTGATAAATTAATAGTATACAGAAATCTAAGAACGCTAAAAAATCAGGGAAATATAACAATATTAGGAATTTATGTCTGATATTTGATAGCAAGCGTAACGATTGTATCTATATAATAATACGAATAAAAGTTTGTATATAATAGCTAAAAGACAGCTCGCGTAAATATGGGGTCGGGAGTGGCTGTATAATACGACCACTCTGTACCCGAAATCCGCGAAGCGGATCCCGCAAATCCAATAAAGCAGTACTGACAATCCGCTATTGCAGTACCGACTTCCCTCATAGATTTATCATTATCCTTATCAACAGGCAGGATATTCACTACATAGGAATCATAGAAGATCCTGTCAATAATACCATCCGAGAGCGCACTGGCATCTCCACCAAGCTGGTCATACCAATTGTCCTTAAGATATTGGGAACAGAAGATTGTAGAGGACTTTTTGCGACGAGCACTAATAAGCTCAAAAATATCTCTCTGTTGCTCTTCTGTAGGCTTTAGAAGCAGCCACTCATCTAAAATTAATAGCTTGGGATTAGCGTATTTACTCAATAATTTTTTTATAAGTATTATTATCCCTAGCCATCTCTAAATCTATGAGCAAATCCTGTAGCCTTACATATACCGTTTTGTAGAACTGCTTACACGCTTCCATTCCTAGGGCACATGCCAGATATGTCTTGCCGCAACCTGTAGCACCTGTAATGAAGACATTCTTGTTTTCTACAATATACTCACAGGATGCTAAGCGAAGAATGTTTTCTTTGGAAATATTTCTCCCGGAATGGTAGTCAATATTAGCTATGCAGGCATCTGGTTGGTCAAAGTTGGCCAAACGGATTAACCTTTTCAGCCGATTACTTTTTCTTGTATTAAACTCTGCATCTACTAACATTGCCATTCTATCTTCAAATGGTACATCTCTCATCTTCACAGGCCTTTTCCAGGAGCCTTATGGAGCTTTTCTTTGTTAAGTTAAGCAAACCAATACAGCTTCTGTATGCCTGCTGCTCAATCTTGCTGGCATTAAGGATACCATCCACTACCTTAAAGATATTGGGGCCAAGCTTTCTAGCCCAGTTTCTGAAGTATGTGCCATCCCATCTAGCGTATTGCTGATGTTCTTTTGGCATATGTTGTTCAATAGTGGAGTATTGACCCTTACGGCCATATAGACGAGGGTGGGTAGCAATAACATTATTATTGTAGAAGACCTTTAGGTACTGTCAATAGTTTTGCGCAAATTTTTTCTTGTTCAAT
>ULSP01034451.1_pt1 | contig 14124 bp, 10 predicted proteins | sample 1956811 | NCBI WGS metagenome assembly ULSP01 (sample SAMEA4835711, study PRJEB28245) | human gut metagenome | biome: gut microbiome; material: fecal sample | place: Denmark | collected 2008
GATGCAAAATCATCAAAGCAAGCAATATGCGACCCCTTTTTTACTTATAAAAATATTTTTCTAAATTCTGATATTTTTTGTCGGCTGTTACGATGCGTTACATAAACTTGAGCTGGTCGGTATCCTCGTCGTACAGCGTTCCCGCAACAGGCACGGTCTTTGTCCTGAAACTGTCTGCGTCCTTTATCATACCGTCCTTGTATTTAACCGCAGATCTGAGCTTTGCTCTGGTAAGCCTCATTACCTGCACGCCCTGCGTATCCCTTGCCGCTTTGGGCAGGATAAGCACTGTGTTGAATATCATGACCTTGCCTGCGTCCGAGCTTAGCATAAACTCACAGTCGCCGTCAATAAGCGTCATAGATACAAGCGGCGAGCTGTCATTATATGCGTTCGCCAGCTTTTTACGCCTTGTCTTTGTTTCAAACGAAGCCATAGGCACCTTCGCACATTTACCGTTTTCAAAGAACATTACAAGCGTTCCGCTGTAGTCCTCTGCGGCTATCATCTTTATTATCCTCTCGTCCGGGTCAAGCTCCAGCTTTACAGGCAGATAGTCGCCCATCACGCTTGCCTTTCCGTCCTCAAAGTCGCAGGCTCTTGCCTTATATACCTGGAATTTATCCGTGAAGAACAACAGTTCCGCACGGTTACTGCCGTCATAGGTTTCGATTATCTCATCGTTTTCCTTGAGCTTCTGTTCGCCGCTCATTCTCAGCGACTGAGGAGTGATCTTCTTGAAATATCCCTCACGGGTGAAGAACAGATTAACGGGATAATCGGGTATCTCCTCCTCCGCCTCGTTCTCCTCGTCCTCAGTGCCGTAGATGAACATTGTCTTTCTGGGCTTGCCGTATTTATTCGCTATATCGCCAAGCTCCGATATGATTATCTGCTTCACTCTGCGTTCAGATGAAAGAATATCCTCCATATCGGCTATTTCTTCCTTAAGGCTGTCTATTTCCTCGATGCGCTTCAAGATATAGCCCTTGTTGATATTTCTCAGCTTTATATCCGCAACATATTCAGCCTGTGTTTCGTCTATGCCGAAGCCTATCATAAGGTTCGGTACGACCTCTGCGTCATCCTCTGTTTCACGGATTATCTTTATAGCCTTGTCTATATCAAGCAGTATCTTCTTAAGACCTGTCAGCAGATGGAGTTTCTCTTTCTTCCTTGCAAGCTCGAACTTTGTCTTTCTCTTTACGCAGGTGATTCTGAAATCCGTCCACTGCTCAAGTATCTCGGCAACACCCATAACCTTCGGCATACCGCCTACAAGAATGTTGAAGTTGCAGGAGAAAACGTCCTGTAAGGGAGTTATTCTGAACAGCTTTTTCATTACCGCCTCGCTGTCCTGCCCACGCTTTAAATCAATAGTTATCTTAAGACCGGATAAGTCCGACTCGTCACGCACATCGGAGATTTCCTTCAGCTTGCCCAGCTTTACCTGCTCAACTATCTTGTCGATTATCGCTTCAATAGTCGTCGTAGGCGGAATCTCGGTCACTTCGATACAGTTTGCCGTTTTGTCATAGATATACTTACTGCGTACCTTTACGCTTCCACGTCCGGTGGCATATATACGGCGAAGCTCGTTCTCGTCCTGTAATATGAAGCCTCCGCCGGGGAAATCCGGTCCTTTAAGCGTGGATACAATATCGTGTTCGGGGTTTTTCATAAGTGCGGCAGCTGTTTCACACACCTCCGACAGATTGAAAGAACAGATATTGCTCGCCATAGATACGGCGATACCAACGTTATTATTTACCAGTACCGCAGGGAATCTTGTGGGGAGCAGTACAGGCTCTGTCATTGAGTTATCGTAGTTCGGCACAAAGTCAACTATATCACGGTCAATATCCGCAAATATCTCAGCGCAGATAGGGTCGAGCTTTGCCTCTGTATATCGTGACGCCGCAAACGACATATCCCTTGAATATGCCTTGCCGAAGTTACCCTTGCTGTCAACATATGGGTGCAAAAGCGCCTCGTTGCCCCTTGCAAGTCTTACCATCGTTTCGTATATCGCCATATCGCCGTGCGGATTTAATTTCATTGTCTGTCCGACAATGTTCGCCGACTTCGTTCTTGCTCCCGTAAGCAGACCCATCTTGTACATCGTATACAGCAGTTTTCTGTGTGACGGCTTGAAACCGTCAATTTCGGGGAGCGCGCGGGAAACTATAACGCTCATTGCATACGGCATATAGTTTTCGGTCAGCGTATCGGTTATCGGCTGATTCTCGACAATACCTGCGCCCTCTATATAAGCGTTTTTATTCGGAGCGACCTTCTTCTCGCTCTTTTCGTTCTTTCCTTTTCTCAAAATCTATACCTCTTTTTAGCTTTATACCCTGCTCAGAGCGAAAACTCTTTTTTCAGCTTTTCAAAGCGTTTCTCGTATTTATCTCTTATGGGTAGCGTTGTATTCTGTAAAACGTGTTGCAGAACATCTGCGTCTTTCAGCACCTCGTCAAGCGGAAGCCCGACATTTTCCTTGTCGCTGTGGTTCGCTATCGCTCTTGTGATATTGCCTATCTCGCACACGCTGAAAAGCCCCGTCTTTGCCAGTATCGGCATTACAGCGTCAGCACCTTCTTCTGCGTGCTTTTCGTCAACGCCCGTCAGATATTTACGGTAGTCGTGGAGCAGTCCGCTTATCTGCGCAAGCTCTGCGTTAACACCTCTGCGCAGTGCGATAAGCCCTGCCGTCTGTGCCGTGCCGAAAAGATGAATGTATGCCTTCTGCCGTCTTTCCTCGGGCAGTGTCGCTATCATCTCCGACACTACTGCAGATATTACCTCTATCCTGTTAATTTCCATATATCCTCCGCTTAAGATACGTCTATATCGTCAAGGTACTTATAGCCGTAGTCACGGATATAGTCCTTTCTTCCGTCAAGGTTATCACCGAGCAGCAGCTCGAATATCTCCTGCGTTTTCTGTGCGTCCTCCGGCATTACTCTAATAAGCCGTCTTGTTTCGGGGTTCATAGTCGTCAGCGACATCATTTCCGGTTCGTTCTCACCAAGACCCTTTGAACGCTGTATCTTATACTTCTGCTCGCCTATATCGGCAAGTATCCTCTGCTTTTCCGCTTCTGTATAGGCAAAGTAGGTCATATCCTTGCTGTTTATCTCATAAAGCGGCGACTCTGCGATATACACAAAGCCCTTTTCTATTACGGTCGGAACAAGTCTGTACAGCATAGTAAGAATAAGCGTTCTTATCTGGTATCCGTCATAGTCCGCATCGGTACAGATTATTATCTTTTCCCACCTGAGATTATTTAAATCAAAGGTTGAAAGGTCTTTGTTCGCCTTAGCCTTTACCTCAACACCGCAGCCGAGTATCTTCATAAGGTTCGTGATAATCTCGCTCTTGAATATCTTGTCATAGCTTGCCTTAAGGCAGTTGAGCGTCTTACCTCTTACAGGCATTACCGCCTGATAGTCTGCGTCCCTCGCCTGCTTTACAGCGCCCAAAGCCGAGTCACCCTCCACTATATAAAGCTCACGTCTTGCCGTATCCTTACTCCTGCAATCAACGAACTTAGGTATCCTGTTTGCAATGTCTATCTTGCCCGAAAGCTGTTTCTTTATTGTATCTCTTGCCTTTGCGGCATTTTCACGGGCACGTTTGTTTATCAGCACCTGCTCGCATATCTTGACCGCTTCGTCCGGATTTTCAAGGAAGTACACTTCAAGCTGATGCTTCAGCCAGTCGGTCATAGCCTCCTGTATAAATTTATTGGTTATGCTCTTTTTCGTCTGGTTCTCATAGCTTGTCTGCGTTGAGAAGTTTGAAGATATGAACACAAGGCAATCGGCAATATCGGTAAATTTTATCTTGCCCTCGGTCTTGTTGTACTTGCTGTTGGCTTTCAGCCAGCCGTCTATCTGATTTGTGAATGCCGCCTGCATAGCCTTGTCGGGACTTCCGCCGTGCTCAAGCCAGCTTGAATTGTGATAGTGCTGTATAAGCTGTACTTTGTTCGAGAATACAAAAGCGACCTTCATCTTTACCTTGTATTCCGGCTTGTCCTCTCTGTCCTTACCTGTACGCTGTGCGCTCCATACCTGCTCGGTCGTGAGTGCGGTATCGCCTACGATTTCTTTCAGATAGTCGCTGATGCCGTTTTCATAACAGTAGATATGCTCTTCAAAGTGAGTTTCGCCTGTTTCCTCGTCACGCACTTCGTTTCTCAGTACAAAGGTCAGCCCGTCATTTACTACCGCCTGTCTGCGCAGAACATCGTCAAAATATTCAAACGGTACATCGATATCGGTGAATACGTCAAGGTCTGGTTTCCACTTGATTTTTGTACCCGTTGTTCCGTCCGACTGGTGACGGCGGAAGCCTCTTTCTTCCTTTTCAACGTTATAGCCCTTTTCGAATCTCAGGTCGTATATCCACGTTCCGTTGTTGCTCTCGACCTCCATATACTCAGCCGCAAACTGCGTCGAGCAAAGGCCAAGACCGTTAAGACCGAGCGAGTATGAGTAGTTATCTCCGCTGTTATTGTCGTACTTACCGCCTGCGTACAGTGTGCAGAAGGCAAGCTCCCAGTTGTACTTTTCCTCGTTTTTATTGAAGTCTATTGGTATACCTCTGCCGTAGTCCTGCACTTCAATGCTTTTATCAAGGAAGCGTGTAACGATTATCTTCTTTCCGAAGCCCTCTCTTGCCTCGTCTATCGAGTTTGAAAGTATCTCGAACACGGAGTGACAACAGCCGTCAAGCCCGTCCGAGCCGAATATAACGCCGGGACGCAGTCGCACCTGATCGGGTCCTTTCAGCTGTTTAAGACTGTTGTCGTCATAATTTTTCTTTGCCATCAGCTTTATCCTTTCAACCGCCGTACTCCCCTGTACAGCGAAACTTTAGTCAATAATTAGTTTTATTGTACCACAAATCCCCCGTTTTTGCAAGTGCGGCGGCTGTGAGCCGCTTCAAATTCGCCTTTCCCAATGTTGATAATATGTGCGAGTTGCATTGACGGCGGATATTAATGATTGCGCTTAATTGTTTAATAATTTAATTTAACTGATTTATCGCAATATCTGAGGACTGCCTTAAAACAGTCCTCAGATATTGCGATAAAAATGACACGAATTTGAGATTTACCTTGACTTTAACCCGATCATTTGCTATAATCAACATATAGGAAGCCCTCATAGACGGTTTCCCTCGGTAATTAAAGTGTTTATACAACAGTAATCCGCCTACCGGAATTAGGCGGATTATTTTTTTGATAATTCATTAACTTTACCGCAATAATTATCAACATAAAAATCCCCGAGAGCCTTAGCTCTCAGGGATTTTACTATACTATATCAACTTTATCTACTTTCGTATTGCCGTCCGATAAATCAATACTTAGCGTAAGGATTCTCACCGTCATACAGCATACCAGCAGGACGGTTGAATTCAAGATCCTCAACGCCGAGATACTTCAGTGTATCGAAGATAGCCTTGCCGTAGTGACCGAATGCAACTGCACCGTGGTGAGGATAGTTCTTCTTGATAAGAACGTTGCGGTAGAATCTGCCCATTTCGGGGATAGCAAATACGCCGATAGCGCCGAATGAACGTGTAGCAACAGGGAGAACTTCACCCTCGGCAACATAAGCTCTCAGCTTAGCGTCAGCTGTGCTCTGTAAACGGAAGAATGTGATATCGCCGGGAACGATGTCGCCCTCGAGCGTACCTCTTGTGATATCAGGCTCCTTGTCAGGCTCAAGACCTCTGTGCATGATGAGCTGATACTTCATAGTCTTGCTTGTCAGCTTGCACGAAGCTGTGTTACCGCAGTGGAAGCCCATGAATGTATCCTTGAGTGTGTAGTTGTACTTGTCCTTGATGGATTCAACATACATATCTGCAGGAACAGAGTTATTGATGTCGAGCAGTGTAACTGCGTCTTCTGAAATGCAGGCACCGATATATTCGCTGATTGCACCGTAAATATCAACCTCGCACGCTACGGGGATTCCTCTTGCTGTAAGTCTTGAGTTTACATAGCAGGGAACACAGCCGAACTGTGTCTGGAATGAAGGCCAGCACTTGTTGGCGAATACAACGTACTTTCTGCTTCCCTTGTGCGCTTCCATCCAGTCAAGAAGCGTAATCTCAAGCTGTGCAAGTCTGGGCAGGATACCGGGCATCTTGTTGCCGTCGCTAAGCTCCTTTTCCATATCTGCAACAACTTCGGGGATTCTTGCGTCATTCTTATGCTCATTGAATGCGGCATAAAGGTCAAGTTCCGAGTTCTCTTCGATCTCAATACCGAGGTTGTAAAGCTGCTTTATAGGAGCGTTACAAGCAAGGAAGTCCTGAGGACGAGGACCGAATGAGATAACCTTTAAGTTGTTAAGACCGATAACCGCTCTTGCAACAGGGATAAATTCCTTTATCATATCTGCAACCTCTGTAGCTGTTCCTACAGGGTACTCGGGTATGTATGCCTTGATGTTTCTGAGTGCTAAGTTGTAGCTTGCGTTCAGTACGCCGCAGTAAGCGTCGCCTCTGCCGCCTACTAAGTTATCCTGTGTTTCCTCTGCCGCAGCAACGAACATTACAGGACCGTCAAAATACTTTGCAAGCAGTGTTTCAGCCGACTCGGGACCGAAGTTTCCGAGGTATACGACCAGTGCGTTGCAGCCTGCGCCCTTAAGCTCCTCAAGAGCCTGCATCATGTGTGTTTCGCTTTCGATAGTGGTGGGACATTTAAATACGTCAACACCGATCTCCTTACATGCCTTTACAACAGCCTCACATCTTGAAGCTGAAAGGCTCATGGGGAAACAGTCACGGCTTACAGCCGCAATTCCGAGCTTTACATCGGGTATGTTCTTCATAGCAAAAATTCCTTTCTGTGCAGTTTATTCTCTGCTTTATAAATCTGTCATAATACCGCCGCATTTTTTTGTTATGTACCGATTACGTTTTGAGTAATCGTTTACTTGCAGTCATAAAACAAAAAACCTCTGCGACAGGTGTTATTATTATTGTATCACAAATAATCGTCATTGTCTACAGATTTCCGATAATTTTACGCCGTTTTCACACAAAATTATCAGCAAGGCGATGTAACAGGTTACACGGTAATTAAGTAAAACGCATTTGTTTTACCGTTTATTGACACACCGTGCTATTTATGTTATCATTTTACTGTATCAAATATTTAAACAGCGGAGGAAGACCGATGAAATACAGACGATTGCTCTTTTGGGTAAAAGACCCGTATTCCGATAGTTCCGACGAATTGTTCACCAAAGCCGTAAAAGAAAATTTCTCCTACTGCATTTCACATTGCGACGATTACCGCAGAATATGCGAAAATCTTGGTATATCCTCTCCCTCGGATGCGTCCGGACTTCCCGTGATACCCACATTGCTGTTCAAGAAAAAGCAGATTTTCAATAAAGGCTGTATTCCACTTATAAAAGCGACTTCCTCCGGCACAAGCGGCAGGAAAAGCGTGGTAGCCTTTGACACTGGCGGTCTTCTCTGCGGACTTAAAATGGTTATGCGTGTATCAAAGCTGAGAAATCTGCTATCTCCTGTTCCGTGCCACTATATCATTATGGGTTACAAGCACCACAGAGGAAACAAGACCGCCGTAACAAAGACGGCTTTCGGTGCGACATTCTTCACTCCTGCACTGAGCCGCAATTATATCCTGACATATAAAAAAGGCGGCTATTCTCCCGACTTTGACAGGATTATAGAGCTTATTGTCAGGCATTCACGTTCACGTTTCCCGACAAGATTCATGGGGTTTCCCGCTTATACTTATTTTCTGCTGAGAATAATGGACGAGCGTAAAATTTATCTTAAAATGCCGAAAGGCTCACGCATAATGCTCGGCGGCGGCTGGAAACAGTTCTATGCTGAGCAAGCCGACAAAAATTCATTTTACAGCCTTGCCGAAAAGGTACTCGGCATAAAGGAAAACGATATTATCGAATTTTTCGGAGCGGTAGAGCATCCGATTTTATACTGCGACTGCAAGGAACATCACTTCCACGTTCCCGCTTACAGCAGAGTTATAATCAGAGATGTCGATACGTTAAAACCGCTTGAAAACGGCAAGACAGGACTTGTAAACCTGATAACTCCTATGGTTAAAGCGACCCCGGTGCTTTCCGTAATGACAGATGACCTCGGCATACTTCATAACGGAAGCGAATGTTCCTGCGGACTGAAAACGCCGTTTCTTGAAATTGTCGGCAGAGTTGCGCCGGAGGATATAAAGACCTGTGTGGCAGGTGCAGAAGAGATAATAAAGGGTATGAACGTATGATTTTCTTTGATGGCGAAATATACGAAAACGATATGTGCGACAAGCTGTTAGCCCGTTTTGAAGACAGAATATGCGACACTCTCGGAAACTGTCGGCTTTCTGCTAAACAGGTCATGCTTGCCGCCGAAAAAATCAGCACTGATATAGAAAACGGTGCTTTTGACGATATGCTCTCAGCGCTTGACGTTGAAAATGTGAGTTACTATAAACAGCTTATACTCGCCTGCCTCAGCCGTGAAAATCTTGAATACAGGCTGAAAACCGAACTCGGAGATTCAGACGGCTTTATCGGTTCTCCGAACGGCATCACTCCGAAAATAAAAATTCAGACAAAACCTCTCGGCGTTCTGTTCCACATAGCCGCAGGAAACGCCGACGGCTTACCCGTGATGAGCGTTGCAGAAGGACTTCTTGCAGGCAATATCAATATACTGAAGCTTCCGTCCGCCGATAAGGGCTTGTCAATCCGCATAATAAAGCGGCTTTGCAAATATGAGCCTTTGCTGTCACGCTACTTATATGTCTTTGATACTCCTTCAAGCGATGTGCGTACCATCCAGACGCTTGCAGGCTTTGCCGACGGCATAGTGGTATGGGGCGGTACTGAAGCCGTAAAAGCAGTGCGCTCACTTGCTCCGCCGGGAGTTAAGCTGATTGAATGGGGACACAAGCTCGGCTTCTGCTACATTTCCGATTACGCAAACCATACAGATGAATTTTCGGCTCTTGCCGAGCATATAGCCTCTACAAAGCAACTGCTCTGCAGTTCCTGCCAGACCGTGTTTATTGACACCGATGATAAAACAGAGCTTACCCTATTTTGCGAAATGTTCCTTCCGTATCTTGAAGCGGCAGTCGGAAAACACAAGAACACCTCTATAGGCACACGGGCGAGAGATACGCTCATAAGCTACTCCGCCCGTCTTGAACAGGCAATCGGGATACGGCAAATTTCTCCCGACGTATTTTACGGCAAAAATTGCAGCCTTATCATAAAAGACGACTTTGAACTTGAACTGTCGCCTATGATGTGCAATGTGCTTGTAAAAAGGCTTCCGAGAAAGAACATAATGCGTACACTGAGAAATGCAAAAGGCTTTTTGCAGACCGCAGGGCTTATCTGCGACAAGACTGACAGAGCAGAACTTACCGAACTGTTGCTCTGTGCAGGAGTTACAAGAGTTACGCAGGCGGGAAATATGTCCGCTTACTTTTTCGGAGAATCCCACGACGGAGAATATCCGCTATCCCGGTACACAAGAAAAATCAATATCGAACTGAATAATCAGACTGAGGAAACAAATATATGAAAAAACTCGTTTTACCGCTCAACATTATTTTTCTCGGCTTATCGCTTGCTTGCGATACAGCTCTGATAATTACTCATCTCTACCCGATAAAAATAACCGCAAGCGTTTTCTTTATGCTTGCCGCCGCAGTAAACCTGATATACGCCCTGAAATTCTTCCCCGATACGAAACTGCCGTCAGTAATACTGACCGTCGGCGTATTCTTCGCAATGAGCGCAGATATAGCGATAAACTTAAATTTCATCGCAGGAGCGGCGATTTTCGCATTAGGTCATATCTGCTATTTCATAGCATATTCGCTTATGCAAAAGCCCCGTCCGACCGACTTTATCCCCGCAATTATAATATTTATCCCCATAGTGCTGTTTATGATGTTCTCACCGCTTCTTGACTTCGGCTCGGTTATGATGAAAATCATCGGCATTTCATACGCAGTTATAATCTGCATTATGACAGGCAAAGCAATAATGAACTTTATCCGCATAAAGAACAGATTCAACCTTATACTTGCGCTCGGCAGCGTGCTGTTCCTTATATCCGATATAATGCTCCTGATGGCGTACTTCTCAAAAATAGATTTCCCGTTCTCGAATTTCTGCCTTGCCCTCTATTACCCCGGTCAATGCCTTATTGCAAACGGTCTTGCACATATTAAAACAGCTATAACAGAAAAAATCCGTGTCGCCTGACACGGATTTTTTATTACCGATTATTCCGTGCTATCGTCAATTCACGACCGTCCCGCAAAGTCACGCCAACCGCAAACCTCTCAAAAGGTCGGAAGCCGAGTGCCTCGGCTCGCATTTCCGCCTTTAAATACGGTTGCTGTGTATTCACGTTTGTTTAACGGCGGGAGTAAACAAACAAGTATTTCGACAGCTTGTTTTCAGCTACCGTCAACCCCGACCGTACCACAAAACCCAGCCAACCGCAACCCTCTCAAAAGTTCGGAATTGTCAGCGGCGACCCGCCGCTTAGTGCTTCTTCAACCAGTTACGAATCCACTTGCCGTTTTCGGTAAGATTGCTCTCGCTCCAGTTTCCGTTTGCCGATGTTCCCGGCCGCAGTACCGAGCAGGTTTCATCCTTGTTGCAGATACTCCAGTTACAGTAGCTTATGCCTTGCTTGTCAAAATAGCTAAGCCACTTCTGCGTTTCGTTGAAGTCGTTTGCACCGCCGCCCGATGCATCACAAGTACCGAATTCCGACACAAATACAGGCAGTCCCTGCGCCACGCAGTTTTCTACGTTTGAACGAAGTCCTGCGTGAGTTGCCGCATAGAAGTGGAACGCATACATTACATTCTTGTAGTTCAGCGGGTCTGAAAGCGGCTTGTCGATCTCCTGACTCCATGTCGGCGTGCCTACTATAATTACCGAGTTCGGCGCATTCTTGCGGATAACGGGTATTATCTTTTCCGCATACGGCTTGATATTACCGCTCCACGATGCACCGCCGTTCGGCTCGTTGCATATCTCGTAAATTACATTCGGATATTTTGCATATCTCTTTGACACCGTTTCAAAGAATGATTTCGCCTCGTTTGTATACTTGGACGGGTCGCCGGGATTAAGAACGTGCCAGTCGATGATAACATACATATCCAGCTTGATGCAGATGTCAACACCCTTTTCAAGCAGTTCAAGGCTTCCGCTCTTGTTGCCCATATAGCACTGACCGTTGCCCCACTCGTCAACATACATTGCAAGACGGACAACATTCGTATTCCAGTCGTCACGGAGCGTTCTGAATGCGCTCTCGTTTACGAATTCGGGGAACCATGTAAGCCCGTGCGTACTCATTCCTCTGAGCTGATAACCCTTGCCGCTCTTATCGACAAGCTGTCCGTTCTTTACCGAAAGCTGACCGTGCTGTGATACCGGCGTAGTGCCTTTAGGGTCGCTCGGCGCCTGAGGAACTGTTGCCGCCGGCTTTTTGATTGTTGACGTATTATTATTGTTGTTGTTATTGCTATTGTTATTATTGTTGCTGTTATTTCCGGCACTCGTTCCTGCGGTACTTCCGTTCACAGTCACTTTACCCTCATTGATATAAGCGTCAGCCGAATAATTGAATCCGAACGAAATGCTCTTTCCCTTTTCTATAGTTCCGTTGTAGCTCTCGTTCTTGACCGTCATTGTGTTTCCCGAAATGCTGAATATTCCGTTCCACTGCGACATCAGCTTTGTATTGCCGGGGACGGTCACCTTTGCCGTCCAGCTGTTCACCGTATCGCCGTTATTGGTTATAACAATCTCATAACCTCCGCACTTCTTACCGCCTTCTTCCCAGCTGCTCGACTTCTTCCACTGAACAGTGAAATTGCTTGCAGATGAAGCAGGCTTGCTCTGGCCGTTGTTTTTCGTGTCGGCAGTTGACGGTGCCTTTGTTGTATCGCCAGGCTTCTCGGTGTTCTCTGCCTTTGATGCATTTTCCTGCTTTGAAGTATTACTTTCTTCCTGTTCGGAGGTATCGGAAGATGTGTCGCTCTCTGTTACTGAGCTGTCAACGGAAGTAACCTCGGAATTTTCATCAACACTGCTCGTATCCTCAACATACGATACATTGCTTTCGGTCTCCGAGTTGCTTCCGACAGACGATAATACACCGCTGTCCTGCGCCGCACAACCTGCAAGCATAGCCGCCGCAATAAACGCAGCTATCGCACGTCTGATTATAGATTTTTTCATATTTCCTCTTTCGGTCGTGATATTAAAACAGCCCTCACGAATGAGGGCTGTCGTTATTCGTTAATCTTTTTAAGATTACTTTCTCTTCTTAGCAACTACTACTGCACCTGTTGCGAGGAGTGCAACACCTGCAACTGCTGCAACGCCTTCAACACCTGTGTTTGTGTTGGGCTTTGTAGAATCGCCTGCTGTGGGAGCTGTTGTATCAGCAGGCTGCTGAGCGTCAAGACCTGAAACTGTAAATTCAATCTCTAAAGACTTTGTGGGGTATGCACCGTTATAACCATCTTTCTTAAGAGCATCGTTCCAGATGTTAGCGAACAGAACCTTTGTATGACCTGACTTCTTACCGTCTTCTGTATCAATGATAGGATCAGCAACTTCTGATGTTACTGTACCGTCAACGATAATCTTGCAGTCAGAGAACTTAGCGATAGATTCACCGTCTTCGCCTGCATCCTTGTTGAAAGGAATATCTGTTGAAACGAACAGAAGGTTGAATGCAGATGCACTGTCAAGTGCCCAGTCAAAGTCAGTAATACCAACCTTGTATGTGCCGTCCTTGTCGATCTGTACATCTGTGTATGTAGCAGGAATAACATAGCCGCCACTACCATCCGGCATATCATCATCGAATTTGTCTTCATACTGAGGGAATGTTTCAGGGGCGTTACCGCCCCATACGATTACGCTGTTGAAGTACTTGCCGTCTGCAACGTCCTTACCATATGAAGCGTCATCAAAAGAGTTTCTGAATGAGTAGGGTGCTGTCTGGAAACCGATATAAGCATTATAAGTTTCTGCTGCTGCGCCTACTGTAAGTGTGCCTGCTACTGCCATTGCAGCTGCTGCACCGATGAATCTTCTCATCTTCATTTTAATTAACTCCAAACAAATTGTATATGTTTCATTCTTATGAGTGTTGTTAAAAGTTTACAACATTCTCAATAAATTAATTATAACCTCTGCCCGCCAAAAAATCAATTTGCATTTTTCACACATTTACCACATAACTTTTAGTTATTTTGTACAATCAGGTTATTAAGTTATAACGCAGACCATTCTCGATTGTCACCCATTTGTGCGGTTTGGTTGACACGAGGCGCTGTCGGTGGTATTCTGTTAAAGTCGTTTGACAAAATGGAAAGGAAACAAAAAATATGAACAGACAGAAAATCACAACAATCGTACTTTGTGCGCTCTTTGCGGCAATTACGGCAGTACTTTCGCAGATAGCGATACCGATGCCCTCCGGCGTACCGGTTACATTACAGACCTTTGCGATAGCTCTCTGCGGCTTTTATCTCTGCACGGCAAGAGCAACCGTTTCAACGGTCGTTTATGTTCTGCTCGGTGCGGTAGGCGTTCCCGTATTCAGCGGCTTCAAGGGCGGAATCGCTTCAATAGTAGGTCCTACGGGCGGATTTATAATCGGCTTTATCGCTATGGCGGCCATCAGCGGAATCGCATTCAGAAATATGCCCGAAAAGTTCCGTATACCGCTTAGAATAGCAATGGGCATCTTAGGCGTTGCCGCTTGCCATATCTGCGGATTTGTACAGTACGCTCTCGTTGCAGGCAAGGATCTGTTATCCAGCTTCCTGCTCGTATCCGCTCCCTATCTTATAAAGGATATAGCAAGCGTAGTTCTCGCATACTTTGCCGCTCTCGCAATTTCAAAGGCTCTGAAAAGAACAGGCTTTGCCCCCAGCGAACAGGCGTAATTGCAATAAATTTATAAACATTAAAGACAGTGCCGAGCGGCGCTGTCTCAGACTGTCGATAAACCTATATAATTTTTGAAAATGGGGTT
>ULSP01030135.1_pt1 | contig 14076 bp, 9 predicted proteins | sample 1956811 | NCBI WGS metagenome assembly ULSP01 (sample SAMEA4835711, study PRJEB28245) | human gut metagenome | biome: gut microbiome; material: fecal sample | place: Denmark | collected 2008
CCCAAACCCCATTTTTATAAGTTATGTGGGTTTATCGACAGACTGTAACCGCCGTCCTGAGAAACGGCGGTTATTCGTATAGGGAATCAGAAAATATCGGTAATATCAGGCGCTTATCGGAGCGTAACGCTCAGACATAAGCGTATCGAGCATAGCTTTGTAAGGGTTAAGCTCACCGCTTGCCACCATCGAGAAAAGTCTGGGCGAACATCCCGAAACCAGCGCAACACCGTTCTCGTTCATTGTGACAGGCTGCTGAGCTTTTCTGCTCTCAACATTCCAGAAAACTATCTCGGGGAGCGTATATCCTTTTTCAGCATACTTTCTCCTTGCACATTCGAAGTTCGTTTTGCCTGCGTTATCCGCACACTCGTCAAACTCCATATCCGAGATTATATATAACCGTTTCGGAAGCTCTTCCTGCGGAAGATTATACTTTACGGCGGTTTTCAGCAAAAGATTGAACACAGCCGATATATTTGTGTTTGCGACTTCGCTATACCGACGGCAGTACTCCACCTTTCCTGCAATATCACTGCCCTTTATTTCGACAAGCTGAGGCCTTTCAGAGAAGGTTATAAAATGATTGTGGAACCTGCCCTTGTTTCTTTCGGCAAAATATATTCCGAGCGACAGCGCAACAGCAATTGCTCTGGGATACATCGAACCCGAACCGTCAATCACGGCAAGAGCGTTTTCATCGTTGCCGAAATCTTCGAGGGCGTTCCACGTCACGTCCATTGCGTTGCGTTCCTCTGCGGACAGTCCGTCTGAACGCCAGTTGAAGCACGGAGCGATAACGTCATACGGGGTCAGTACGCCTGTGTGCATTTTCGCTTTGCCGTTTTTCACATTGTCGATATACTCGCAGTAACGGTCAAAGTCGTTTTCATAAAACGCACCACGATATTTCAGCATTGCAAGGGCGGGCAGTTTTGAATAGTCAAATGTATAGTCCTGCACACGCAGGCGGTTTTCAACTATATCAATCTTTTTTCTCAGTGCGACAACTGTTTTACGGTACTGCATTTCGCTCATTCCGAGCAGACGTGCAAGACGGCGTGCCGTGCGGACAGTTTCCTTATTTGACGTATTGACAGAGGGGAGCCATTTTGCAAGAAGCGACACGCCCGTGTCAGACGCTATATCCTTTTTGAGCTGACCTTCTATAATCTGCAAAACGTCCTTCTCGCAGGGCGTACCGATAAGGCACAGCAGATCGTCATATCTGCCGTACTCAGCGATGTATTCTATGTTTCGGCGTACGCTCTCAGGCTCATATTTTGCAAGATAGTTCAGTATTATACGGAACACTCTGCGTTCGCCAAGACCCTCACGGGCATCACGGGCGAAGAAAAGCGTTTTTACGGCAAGATTCTTATCCTCCGAATACGCTTTTACAAAGCGGCCGATAATATCGTTTTCGGTGCTGTTGCGGATTGCTCCTATCGTGCCGAACAGATCAAGGCAGTGTGATTTTGTGCTTATGTAGGTCGCTGCGCCGTTTTCGGTCAGGGTCATGTTTGATTCTTCTCTTAAATAGTGAAGCATTGTGATTTCCTCCTCTGCGGCGCAGAGCAGGTTACTCACACGCCTTGAAATTATATATCGGTTTCAGCACTTCGATAACATCTACCGACTCTCTGATAACATCAATAATATCCGACAGTGACTTATACGCCATAGGCGCTTCGTCAAGCGTTGAATTATTGACCGAGGTCGTGTATATGCCCTCCATACTCTTCTTATACTGCTCAATGTCGAGCGTTTCCTTAGCCTTTGTTCTCGACATAATCCTGCCTGCGCCGTGCGGTGCGGAATAATTCCAGTCCGGATTGCCCTTTCCTCTTGCAAGCACGCTTCCGTCCCTCATATTTATCGGGATAAGCACAAGCTCGCCGCTCTTTGCGGAAATTGCGCCCTTGCGGAGTATGCGCTCCTTGGTATCAATGTAATTGTGTATCGTATGGAATGCAGACACGGCAGTAAGTCCGCACCTGTCAAGGATTATCTCAGCCATACGCTCACGGTTACGCTTTGCAAAGCGCTGACATATCTCGACATCATAAAGATAATCCTCAAGGTAATTATCATAAAGATAGCAGAGATCTGCGGGCGTATCGGGGACTTTCGCCTGCCACTCTTTTTCCATTGCCTTTAATGCGGACTGAATTTCGGTGCGTCTGCCCTGCTCCTTATATGTCTTTATAAGCTCCGCTTTCTTTTCAAAAAGCTCGCCCTTACCGGACGCAAGCTCAATCGCAAGGTTCTGATAATACTCAGCTACCTGCTTGCCTAAGTTACGGCTGCCCGAATGGATAACAAGGTACTTGTTACCGTCCGAGGAAACGTCTATCTCTATAAAATGATTACCGCCGCCGAGCGTACCGAGGCTTCTTTCAAGCCGTTTTGCCTGTTCAAGATGTCTGTAGCAACGAAGTCTAGTAAGGTCAAAGCGTTCACAACGTCCGTCCCATACATTTCTTCCGCTCGGTATGTAGTGTGCGGCTTCATCTATCTTACTAAGGTCGATTTCCGCCTTTCCAAGCTCTGCTGTGTACATTCCGCAACCGATATCCACACCTACGACATTGGGTACTGCCTTATCGGTTATCGTCATTGTCGTGCCGATAGTGCAACCCTTGCCTGCGTGTACATCGGGCATTATTCTGATTTTTGAGCCTGCGGTGAACTCATAGTCGCACATTCTGCGTATCTGTTCTATCGCTTCGTCCTCGACTACTTTTGCGTAACATATTGCTGTGTTGATTTTCCCTTTGATTTCAAGCATATCTCTGCTCTCCTTTCTCAAAAAATAAGAACAACGTCCCTTAAAAAATGTGATGGGAATAGGCAGGGACGCTGTCTGTTAACAAGACGCAATTAAAAATGGGTGTACGGACTTTAACCGCACTGTAACAAGCCGTAAGGCTATGTCGCCGTCAGGTCGGCAAAAACGGTGTTTAAAAAACACGGGTGTAAAATGCTGCTGTATGCGTCTTTACAAGGCACTGTTATTTTCCATATATAAATAATATGAACTGCTGTCTGTGCCTTAAACACTCTGCAAGGCACTGTTTTTAACCTCATATAAAAACTGCTGTCAGTGCCTTTTGTCTGCGGTGAAGCTTTCCTTCATCGCATGAGTTTATTATACAGGATGGAATTTGGGTTTTCACGGAAAAAAAGCTGCGAACTGTATTTGTTCGCAGCTTATAAAAAGTCTGTTTTTGAAATAAACTTCTGATTTATTATCCCTATCCCCTTTAGGACACTCTATTGGCTTTGCTTCGTGCAAAGCTTGGTGTGTCCTTATTTCGGCGTCCTTGCCGAAAACCCCTTTCCCCGGGAAAGGGGGAAAATACGGGGGCTATCGCCCCTCGTCCCTATTGGGGGCTTCGCCCCTCAACCCCATTTGGAAACGCATAAGAAAATAAAACTTCAATCATCATCTCACCCCACACCTTTTCTGCTCTTTCAGTCTTTCCTTTATCAATCCGACAAAGCTATCAGGGCTTATAACTTTAACGCAAGGGCCGAAGGACAACACACGGATAACAATCTCCGTTTCATCGGTTGCGTAATATTTCAGATGAAGCAGATACTTATTATCGTCAACACGCTCCGCCTGCTTTTCAAAGTGTGCAAAGTGGAGCATTACACGCTCAAGCGCATTCCGCTCGTCATTTATCTGCAGGGTAAGCTCTCTTATCTGCATTGCTTCTGGCTTTTCGTTCCACCGACCTGTGCCTGCGTAAAGCTGACAGTTTATAATTCTGCCGAGGTTTAACTGTCTGTACTTACAGCCGTCCATTATTACTCTTATCTTATCGTCCTTTTCCGAATATTCAAACCCTTTGGGGAAAAATCTCAGCGTTGCTTCCTTGCCATAGCGGTTATTCAGCCTTGCGATTATCGGCAGATTGTTCTTTATGGCATAATATATCAGCCTGAACCTACCGATATAGCCCTCATCGCCAAAATCATCACCGTCCGAGTATTTATCGTATACTTTATAATCGTCCTCGGTGAAAAGCGGCTCAACATCGGATAAGTCGGGGAACTGTACATCAAACAGCCTCACTCTCTTATCAAGCGATACGGCTTTCAGCCAGCGTTTCTGAAGCAATGTCAGCGGCATTGTCGGCTCGTGCTTTAAAAGCGGTTTTAAACTGCTGTCAAGCAGCTTCCACTTTCCGCTTTTAAGCGACGGCATTATAGTCAGCACGCTTTCGGAAAATGCGTTTTCGCTTACGATACGGTCAAGTTCCTTCTCTGTCGTATTCTTATCGAATGCGGCGGTGATTATCCTTGCGACCGTGTTATAATATGCCGAGTAAAGCTCACTGAATATCATCGCTTTCACCTCCGCTGTCAGCCGTGTTATCTTCTATGCCGTATATTTCATACATTTTCTCTATATCGGCTTTAAAATTATTTTCAGCTATTCTGTCCGAAAAATTGAGCCTTGTTATACGGCAGATAAACGTGCGTATCCACGGTATCATTTCGGTAGTGTCGAATACATCGGCAGAGTATCTGTAATGGTTATCGTCTATTTTTTCAACCGTACCGCACCGCTTTTCACGCTCAAGGCGGTTTACTATATACTGCTCATCATCGGCTATTCTTATATCAAACTCAACGTGTTCCGCACTGTCGGTATCAAGCCTGCCGTTTACGCCCCACATACAGCTTTCAGCCGCATTCAGCTTCTCCCTCAGCTCGTCAAACCTTTCGCACGGTTCGCCAATTTTTACATCCGATATGTAATCAAGCCGATACGAAAACAGCCTGTTCAGCTTTATGTTATAGGCTATAAGGTGCTGTCTGCCGTTCTGTGCGCTGATATAAATTCTCAGCGGTACAAGCCCTACTGACATCGGCTTGTCGCTGTGTCTGCCGAGATTTTCCACAGTGACACAGCTTTTCTTCTGCATTGCGTCAAACAGCATAGCCGCTATATCGCTGTCAAGCGCCTGCGTGATATAGTGGTGCTTGAATGTGAAAAGTTCATTGTGCGGAGGTAATTTGTCCGAGATAAACGAGCCGATAACACCGCACGGTGCTGTTTCCCCGAAAAAGTCAACAACATCGCATAGCTGTGACACATCAACATCGGGTGAACGGCTGTAAAGCACCTTTCTGCCCTGTTTTTCGGTTATGATAATGCCCTCTGCGGTGTATTCCTTGAGCTTTTTTCTAAGGGTTGATTCATCAAACGTAAAATCCCCCGACAACAATGAATCAATCTCATCTACAAGCTCCGACAGCGTCAGCTTTATATCGGGAGTGTAAAGTATATCGAACACTGCGAAGTGCAGAGTTATATCCCCGTCCGTAAAGCTCTTTGCTTTCCACGCCTTATAGAAAGGGTTTTTACAGGCGGTACGGCTGTCTACCGACAGAAATACATTCTTGCCCTCGTTGGTTTTTGCAAAGCGCATATAATCCCCGAGCCAGCTTTCTACCCTGCGGCGTTCATCGTCATACGAGCGTGCGCTTTTCCTGTCGTACCCGTTTCTGCTCTTGAAGCCGAATACATAGAATTCACGCATATATGAACGTATTTTCTCAAAGTTCTTTATAAGCTCGCTGTAAGCCATTTCCCCCTCCTTTTTGCCGGTAGTCAAGATATGCCCGACTGCATTCGCAATCGGGCATATATTCAGCTTTTAAATTCCGAGATCAAGCATCGGTGCGGTACCTATCGTATATCCGTCCGCACTTATGCCTGCGGTAGTGCCGTCCCAACGGTACTTTGTAATCTCATCGCCGTTTTCATCGACCCAGGCGACAGTTGTACCGAACTGCGGAACATCGTTTATATCCGATATATCGGTCGTATCGGGCGTATACCACACCGACACGCATACGCCTTTTATGCAGTTGGCTCTTATTACACCGTTTCTGAGCTCGGGGAAGCAGTTTTTCAGATACATTCCGAGCAATTCTTCTCCGTACTGCGACGATGTGGTGGTTGTGCTTTCATCAACGTCTGCGGCATTCCCCCACGTTACCGTGTCCGGAGAAAATGCAGAGGGATTCTGCGCCGCATCTATATGCCAATTGCCGTCACTTACAGTCAGAGTAAACACCTCTCGACAATCTTCCCCCATAAGCATATAGTTCTTGCGGTTTGCGTCCGCCATTGTCAGAAAATAGCCTATCTGCTTCTTGATTTCCGAAGCGGTGCTGTTTGCCGAGCCTATATTCGCCCTTATCGTAACTCCGAGCAGTACAGGCACAAGTATTGCGGCAAGCCCGCCTATTCCCGCCATAACCACAACAAGCTCAACTATAGTAAAGCCTTTTTTCTTATGTAATTGCCGAATTGTATACATCGTATTTCCTCCGTGTTAGCTTATTAAGTTAATAATAACACATTTCACGCAGGAAATCAACAGATAATTAATAATATTATAAATTCACATTATTGCAAATTTATCTCTTTTCTGTTTTTGTACTCGTGCTGTGAGTGTACAAGCAGGTATTCATCTATACAATCGGGTGCTGTTTCCAGCCAGCCTATATAATAGGCGGTTATGTCGGTTATCTCCTGCGTTATTCGATTAGGTAATGCTACACCGGTTTCGCTGTCTAAGGTAGATAACATAATATCTTTATTGTTATTTTCACGGCAATATTCTACAAATTCGGGTGTTGTACCATAATTTAAACCTATAGCATCAAAGCAATATAAATCCGGTGCGCCAAATAAATGCAGTATTTCATGTGCAATAATTGACGGTGCAATCCTGTCAGTATCAGCAAATTTAGATAAGCAAGCAAGTTCATACGGATATGCGTTAGCCTTGTCATAAACATTTACAACATACGAATTTATGATAATTTCATCGTCATTCTTTAATTCAGCGTCATAGTTGTTTGTGAACAAAAGATATATAATATTATCGCAATTATACTTCTTTTTCAGACTTTCGCTGTCTATATTACTTTCAATATATTTCCATTCTTCTTCCTTGTCGAAAGCCTGTACCGCATTTCCTACTATATTTTTAAAAGCAGTTTCATAATAAAGGTCGCTGTCTTCATCATTCGGAATTACAAACTCACAATCCTTGTTATATTTTTTTCCTTGTTCGCTCAGCCAATCTGTAGCAATTTTCAATGAACAAAAATCATTTTTTCTGGTTTGTTTATCATTGTCTGTAGTGAAATCCCATTTAGTGAGTTTATCATTACAGAATATAGTGACCACTGCGGTTTTCCCAATAGGTGTATCAGCACTGCCCAAGTTATCAAGCTCTATCACTTTTTCCTGCTTCGGAGCAGGACGAGGGAAAATTCTGATTACAGAAGAACGGTCAAGCATAAACAGCACAAACACAGTGCATATCACAATAACCGCTATACCGACAATTAAAATCAATTTTTCCTTTTTACTCATATCCCACCATAACAAGTATCCCCCGACAGTCACCCGTCGGGGGAATAACAAGTTTACTTAATGTATTGACTCATCTATCAATAACTATTACGTTGAAGAAGATGATGTACCAAGTGTAAGTGCAGGAGCTGTACCAAGTGTGATACCGTCACTTGTAATGCCGGCTGTGTTACCGTCCCATACATATGTACCAGCCTTGAAATCAGCTTCTCCGGGCATGCTTGCAGGCTTTGTATTGCCATCAGCTGTATAAGCTACATATAATGTCTTGCCGCCCTCGCAGTAAGCATAGATATATGAACTCTTTACATCGGGGAATACGCTTGCAATGTCAATAGTTAAAAGTGCAGTTGCATCCCCTGCAGAACTCTTCGGTGTATCCTTTGTGATGTTATCAGCTGATGCAACCCACTGAACAGAACCGCCTGTCTTGAAAGCGTCTGCAAGAGCACCACCGGCTGTACCGGGTGTGTAAGCACCTGTTACTACAGCAGCTTCCCATTTACCGTTTGCATCAATTTTGAATGTGATGTTAGCCTTAGCTGCTGAAGACTGCTTCATACCATAGCCTGCTGTATCGGCATCTGTTAAGAAGTTATCAATCTGCTTCTTGATTGAAGCTGCTGTTGAGTTAGCTGATGTTACTCTTGAAGAAGTAACGAAGCCCAGCATTGTGGGGATCAGGATAGCTGCGAGTACGCCGATGATAGCGATAACAACGATCAGCTCAACGAGTGTGAAGCCTTTCTTGGCTTTCAGTTTCTGTAATTTCTTTATCATGGGAAATTACCTCCTTGAAATATGTAAAAGTTTTTTATGTTTAACGGTCTGCGCCGTTAAATCCAAAATTCCCCGTGGGTCTTCAGAATAAATATATGCCGAAGAATTTCTTCTCAGCACCTTTTCTGTTGCCCTTGGTGTTTTCTGTATTCTTAGGATACCACAACGCATTCAAAAAAGCAATAGCCAAATTGCTAAATTTTGTGCTAATCTTCAATTTTAGTGAATTTTATATATAAGCGATTTCTTTTTGTGGTACATTTTGCACAAGGATTGTGTAACTTGGTTACACAATCAAGTCATAACACTCATATTATGCTGTCATCAAGCAGAAAATCCACTATTCCTATATTAAGAACACCGCTTTCGTTATACCAACGCTTAGTTATATCATGACGTACTATTATCTTCGGGAAATAATCGCCTGTGAGCGAAAACGGCTTGTTTTCCTGTACTGCTTTTTCTTCATCAGGCAACGCAAAAGCCGACTGGATATACAGCCTTTTTTCTCCGTCATTTGCTATAAAATCAATTTCCCTTGCGACCTGCTTTGGTTTTCCGTTGTCGTCCTTTTCGCTCGAATACACCACTCCTACATCTACCATACAGTCACGGATAATCAGCTCATTGTATATAATATTTTCCATAATATGCGTCATTTCCTGCTGTCTGAAGCCTATCCGTGCATTTCTCAGCCCTATATCCTCGCAATAATATTTGTTCGGGTAATCAAAATAACCTTTACCTCTGACATCATACCGCCTGCACTCACTGAAAAGATATGCGTCGGTCAGATTATCAATATACTGCTTTACCGTATTATTAGCGACAGCACCTTCGCCCTTCAGCTTCTGCTTTGAATTAAGGCTGTTTGCAATGTTGGTCGGATTCGTAAGAGAACCTACCGATGAACACAATAAATCAAGCACTGCCGACAGAATATCCTCACGCTTTATTCTCCTGCGTTCAACTATATCTTTAATGTATACCTCCGAAAACAGTGTGGTAAGATAGTTCATCTTTGCTTTATCGGTAGGTCTTGACAGTACGAGCGGCATACCGCCGTAAAACGCATAATTGTCAAACGCTTCGTATTTATCGCCGCCCACAGCTGAATAATACTCTGCAAAGCTAAGCGGGTGAACCCTTATTTCGTCGCTCCTGCCTCTGAACTGAGTGAGTATATCCGCCGACAGCATTTTTGAATTGCTTCCGGTGACGTATATATCAAGGTTCGGCATTGAACGCAAGTCGTTCAGAGCGTCATAGAACGTAATCTTTTTACCGTCCTTATTATAAGGATTAGGCACTTCGTCAGACATCTGTATTTCGTCCACAAAAAGATAATACTGCTCACCGTCCGTCCTTACCCTTTCACGCACGGCTTTAACAAGCTCCAGCGGATTTCTGTACCGTATATCGCTCGCAAGGTCAAATGCGTAGGAAAAGATATTATCCGGCTTTGTTCCGTTTTCAAGCAGATATTTTCTGAACAGCGTACCGAGAAGATATGATTTGCCTGAGCGGCGTATTCCCGTTATTACTTTCACCTGTCCGTCCCACATATATGAAATTATTTTTTCAAGATACCTGTCACGTTTTATTTCCATATTGCCCTCCGTTGAAAACTTACTGCGAAAATTATGCTACTTTTCAATAAAATTATACACTGTTTTTAACACAAAAGCAAGCCATTTGTCATAATTTCACTGAAAACTTACCGCAAAATCCGGTCAAGTTTTCAGTGAAACGCTCTTATAAAGCAAGAACCCCCTCCGGCTCTCGCCTGAGGGGGTTCTCTATATTAGTTTAAAACATTATGGAGCTTGCGATTAAACTGTTTCGTCAACGCCGTAGTAAGCATTGAGGTACATCTGCTTGATCTCGCTCATCAGCGGGTATCTGGGGTTAGCGCCTGTGCACTGGTCGTCGAATGCCTGCTCTGTCATAGCGTCAAGTCTGTCTAAGAAGTCCTTCTCATCAATACCGTAGTCCTTGATTGTCTTCTTGATGCCTACAGTTTCCTTGAGCTGTTCGATCTTAGCGATGAACTTCTCGAACTTCTCTTCGTTGTTCTTGCCTGTTACGCCGCAGAATTCAGCAACTTCAACGTATCTCTCAAGAGTATGGGGGTGATCATACTGTGAGAATGTACCCATCTTTGTGGGGTTGGGAACTGCGTTGAAACGCATAACGTGTGTGATAAGCAGAGCGTTTGCAATACCGTGAGGCAGGTGGTGGAAAGCACCGAGCTTGTGAGCCATTGAGTGGCAGACACCGAGGAATGCGTTAGCGAATGCGATACCTGCCATAGCAGAAGCATTAGCCATCTTCTCTCTTGCTTCAACATCTGTCTGACCTTCAGCGTAAGCTCTGGGCAGATACTCGAAGATGTTTCTTGCAGCCTTGAGAGCAAGACCGTCTGTGTAGTCTGTAGCCATGATTGATGCGTAAGCCTCGAGGCAGTGTGTGAGTGCGTCAACACCTGAAGCACTTGTCAGACCCTTAGGCTGTGTCATCATGTTGTCTGTATCAATGATTGCCATGTTGGGCAGTAACTGATAGTCAGCAAGAGGATACTTAACGCCTGTCTTTTCGTCAGTGATAACTGCGAAAGGAGTACACTCTGAACCTGTACCTGAAGATGTGGGGATAGCTACGAAGTAAGCCTTTTCGCCCATCTTGGGGAATGTGTAAACTCTCTTACGGATATCCATGTATCTCATAGCCATATCGAGGAAGTCAACATCGGGATGCTCGTAAAGTACCCACATGATCTTACCTGCGTCCATAGCAGAACCGCCGCCGAGTGCGATGATAACATCGGGCTGGAACTGCTTCATCAGCTCTGCACCTTCCTTAGCGCAAGCAAGCGTAGGATCGGGAGCAACGTTGAAGAATACTGTATGAGAAATGCCCATCTGATCGAGCTTATCTGTGATAGCCTTTGTGTTGCCGTTATGATATAAGAAGGAGTCTGTTACGATGAATGCCTTCTTCTTGTGCATTATTGTGCCCAGCTCATCAAGAGCAACAGGCATAGAACCCTTCTTGAAGTAAACCTTCTCAGGAAGTCTCAGCCACAGCATATTCTCTCTCCTCTCAGCGACTGTCTTGATGTTGATGAGGTGCTTAACACCAACGTTTTCGGATACGGAGTTACCGCCCCATGAACCGCAGCCCAGTGTTAATGAGGGGAGGAGCTTGAAGTTGTAAAGGTCACCGATACCGCCGTGTGAAGAAGGTGTGTTAACGAGGATACGGCAGGTCTTCATTCTGTTGGCGAATTCGTTGATCTTCTCACGCTCTGTAACAGCGTTGCAGTACAGAGATGATGTATGACCGTAACCGCCGTCAGCAACGAGCCTTTCAGCCTTTGCAACTGCTTCTTCGAAGTCCTTAGCCTTGTACATAGCGAGTACGGGAGAGAGCTTTTCGTGTGCAAACTCTTCTTCGATGTCTACGCTTTCAACTTCACCGATAAGAACCTTAGTCTTGGGGTCAACCTTAACGCCTGCAAGCTCAGCGATTGTAGCGGCCTTCTGACCAACTATCTTTGCGTTGAGTGCGCCGTTGATAAGGATTGTCTTTCTTACCTTTTCTGTTTCTTCGGGATTTAAGAAGTAGCAGCCGAGTGATGCAAATTCCTTCTTAACCTTGTCATATATCTTGTCGAGTACGATTACTGACTGCTCAGAAGCACAGATCATACCGTTATCAAATGTCTTTGAGTGAACGATTGAAGCAACAGCGAGCTTGATGTCTGCTGTAGTATCAATGATTGCGGGTGTGTTACCTGCACCAACGCCGAGAGCGGGCTTGCCTGATGAGTAAGCAGCCTTAACCATTCCGGGACCGCCTGTAGCGAGGATTATATCAGCGCTTCTCATAACTTCGTTTGTGAGATCGAGCGAAGGAACGTCGATCCAAGCGATGATGCCCTTAGGTGCGCCTGCAGCAACTGCAGCGTCCAGAACTACCTTAGCGGCAGCGATTGTGCTCTTCTTAGCTCTGGGGTGGGGGCTGATTATGATACCGTTTCTTGTCTTAAGACAGATAAGTGTCTTGAATATAGCTGTTGATGTGGGGTTTGTTGTAGGAATAACTGCGGCAACAACACCGATAGGCTCTGCAACCTTCATTGTACCGAAAGCCTTGTCTTCTTCGATAATGTCGCAGGTCTTTGTGTTCTTGTAAGCGTTGTAGATGTACTCGGCTGCGTAGTTGTTCTTGATAACCTTATCTTCAACAACACCCATGCCTGTTTCTTCTACTGCCATCTTAGCGAGCGGGATTCTCATCTGGTTAGCGGCGATTGCTGCTGCCTGGAAGATCTTATCGACCTGCTCCTGTGTAAAGGTTGCGAATTCCTGCTGTGCAGCTCTTACTTCTGCCATACGAGCCTTGAGAGCGTCAACATTGTCAACGATCAGCGGGCTTACGGGAGCAGATTCAGCTGTCTTGTTGCTTACGATTTGCTTCTTAGCCATTTTGTCCTCCTGAATGTTTTAAACTGTTCTTTCTTATTGTACCGTTTTTGCGGTCTGCTATTATAGTTTACCGCAGGGTCGGCGGTTTACCCATTTGTTATTTTTTTAACAATATCATTATATCAATTTGAAGCGCATTTTGTCAATCTTTTTTTCTATGAAAATGGCTAAAATTAAATCGCCGCTTTTGTGCATATTGTATAATTGAAGGTGAAGAGGGGCAGATATGAGGAAAAAAGCGGTATCACTCAGTCTGTTGTGCAAAAACAGCCGTGACTTCACCGCCACGGCTGTGCATTATTTAATTGTAATCAGCTTTTGAAATGCTCCCCGTACTTTTCTTTAAGTATCTTCCACTGATAACGGTATGCATAGCTTGCAGTGAACACTCCGTCGTCTTTCCTTTCTGATTTTAATACAGACGGTTTGCTTTGTTCTAAATCAAAAACGATAGGATAAGCACTATTGTAAATATTTCCGTCAACTTCATTTGCAGTAGTATCATTGTCGGCAAAAATCAGATAAGATTGACCCTTTTGCAATAAAACAGGATTCCACGTTGTATGTATATATCTTCCGTTTCCACTTCTTAAAGTGTTGTAATATTCCATTTGCCCGTCATAATATTTTTTTTCAATTTCACTGTAATGACTGCTGTCAAACTCACCCGATTTATTTTCAAATTGAGCTTTCAGATTTTCTTCCGCTTTTTGCACAAAATTTAAGCTTCTGTCGTTATACTGTTCTGTTATATGATAATATTCACTGATATATAATATATCCCCTTTATTATACAAGCATTTTCCGTTATTGGAATCGACAACTTCTTCTATAACAACAGGCGTGTAGATTAAAGATAAAAACGGCTTCATAATCAACGTTTCACCGCATTTACCGTCAATGATAACATAACTGTCGCCTGCAACTCTGCATTTGAGCGCTACAAGTTCCGATGATTTAACGTCTATCGTTTCTTTATACAAGTCATCAAGATTCGGCTCAACAGGAAGATACATACTATACAAGTGACGATATGTGTTAGAATATATGTATTCGTTTGTAATCTCGTATTTGTCCTTATCGTAAGAAAACGTCTGATACCCCTCGATATTCTTTACAAGGTTTTCTTCACTTTCCTTGCTTGTATTATCAGTTGCAGAGCTGTTATCTGTAGCCGAGCTTTCATTTTTACTGTCAGTGACCGAATTTTCCACAGGCGGAGTAGTATCGCCAACGCTGCCGGTTGCAGAGTTACTTGTACAGCCGAATAACATAAGTGCCGATAAGATCAGTGCTGTTGTTTTGGTTAGTTTTTTCATAGCGTTTTACCTCAATTGTGTAGTCCCTTGTTATTTTTTGAAATGCTCCCCGTACTTTTCTTTAAGTATCTTCCAC
>ULSP01048480.1_pt1 | contig 13889 bp, 6 predicted proteins | sample 1956811 | NCBI WGS metagenome assembly ULSP01 (sample SAMEA4835711, study PRJEB28245) | human gut metagenome | biome: gut microbiome; material: fecal sample | place: Denmark | collected 2008
TTTCAAAGTGAAACAGACCTTTCCGAATGCACAGCCTGAAATCGTATTTGCCAAAGAGAGCCTCGATGTTCCGGCCGAAGGAGGACCTTTCCAAATCGAATACACGATCGAAAACCCCGTCGCAAATGCGACCCTGTCTGCCAAATGCAACGACAGTTGGATAACGGACATCGATACCAAAACCGCAGGGGTCATCTCTTTCAACGTAACCAAAAACGAAACAGCGGAAAAGAGAGAAGCAATCATCGAAGTTTCGTACGCGGATATCCAGCCGGCGCCTTCCTTTACAGCAAAACAGGCGGCCCGTCCGGAGGAGGCATTTACGATAACGATTTCGGACATCACCACAAAAACATTCCGAACTACAGTCCGTCCCGGAGACCAGGAAATGTATTATCTGTTGAACATCATCCCCTCCCGGGCTGCCGCCGATTTCAAGACGGATGACGAGCTCTACCAATACGACATCGACTTCTATACAGACATGGACGCAACGGGCAGCGGCTGGCAAAGCTGGGCGCAAGAATACCTCGAACAGGGGACTATTGCAGACAGGCTGATCGAAAACATGGAACCCGATACCGAATACCTCGTTTACGCATACGGCGTGGATCCCATCACGATCGAAAGGCTGACCCCAATCTCAAAAAAGACGCTCACAACCCTGGCACCCCAAACAATCGACACAAAATTCGACATACAGATCGTTTCGACCGAAGGTCTCAACATCGACGTTCTTGTCAAAGCGAACGATTACGACGGCCATTTTGTCGCAAAGATCTACGGCAGCGTCGATGCGGCCGATACGGATGCGACCGTTTTGGAGAAAATATCGGAAAGTTGGATCGACAACGTAAAGATCTACGGATGGATGGGCTACACGGCCGAAATGATCCTGAGCCAATATACCTTCCAACAATCCAGAAAAATCCAGGAAACGCTCGAACCGAACTCCAAATACTACATTTATGCCTTTGCCGTCGATGACGAAGCCCTGCGCTGTTCGGACATCGTATTCATCCCTATTACGACAAACGACACATCCATACAACATTGACGACGGCAACCGTCGAAATTACACCGATCGCTACGCCTCTCCTGAAAACTACCATTCAGGAGAAAAGCATCAGACCGGCTCCATACGAAAAATTCCCGATCAGTCCGGACATTCAGTCCGGACTGATCTTCTTAACAACCGACAGACGACTATCTCGACCGTCTCCTCACTTAAAAATATCGTTTCAAACTTCGTCGAACGAGATAGTCCCAATTTTTCAACCAATAAAAACACACAATAAATTAAAAAAGACAAAAACATTTGCAAATACCGAATATTTTATCTATTTTTTCCAACAAAGAAAAACAACATCTCTATTACATGAAAGAAAACACTTAAGCAGAAAGCGCTTTTTTTTAAGACCGGCCTCGTTTCTGCCGAAAATTAAAAACCTGCCGTAGGCCCGGCACTAAAACCTTTTACGCTATGAAACACTTTAGATTCGCATGGATGTTGCTGATGTTCGGGGGGGGGGATTTTGGGATGCCTGCCTTCATGCAGCGACAAAGACAACGGTATGGAACAGACGGAGCCGAACGACCCGGACGACCCACAGGGACCCCAAATTCCGGACGATCCCAATCCGCCCATGACCGGGTACATCGCCCATACGATGACCGAAGGCGAACTGATGTACTACGGGCATGACAGTGAATACAGCAAAGAAGGCGGAGCCGTTTATTTCCTCTACCTGAAAGACCTGAACAACTCTGCCCGCGGATGTAGCGTATGCTTTTATGTCAATGTCCCACGACAGGAAAAGGGTAGCTTCACCCTTCCGGCCGGGAAATACACCGCCTCCTCCACTTGGGAAATAAATACGTTCAACAATAAAAATACGACTAGATACCGTTCCAACTGGAATGTGGTCGCCCCCAAATGGACACAATACGTTGCCGAAGCCGGAGAATTCGAAGTCGCCATCGGCGACAACATGACCTACACGATCAGAGGCCACATGAAAGGCGGCTCCATTCAGGACGGGGGTTCCATTATGGAAAACGAAGCGGGCGTAGCGTTCGCATTCACAGGTCGGTTGCTGATTTCCGATTACTCGGAAGACTATGAAGACCCGGATGATCCGGATACTCCGGATGATCCCGCACCCGAAGTGCCTGAGGTAACCATGTCCACCGGCTCCCTGTATCGTTACAACGACAACATCTATTATCTCCAGCTCAAGGATGCCAATCCCGCCGATCTCTACGAGACAACCTTTTACTTGAAGCTGCCCGCTTCGGATTCACCGTTGTTGGCCAGCGGCGACTATATGGCAGCAACGACAGGCGAAGAGATGACCATCGATGCGAGCAAGTCATTCTGGAACTTTACCGACAAGGACAACCACAACGACAAGATCAAAAACCGGCTCAAGGAGGGAACCAAAATTCACATCGTCAGCAACGGCGACCACAACTACACGATCACCGGCACACTGGAAGGTACATCCGATAAAACCGGTAAAAACACAGCTCTGAAAATCAACTTTTCCGGCACTCTTCCTTTCGAGGACTACGCCGATCCGGAACCCGTGGAACCGACTGTTACGGAGGTGACCATGACCATCGGCAACCTGGACTACTACGACGGCAATATCTATACTCTGACCCTCAAGGACGCCAACCCGACAGATACTTACGAAGCGTCGCTCTCGTTCAAACTACCCGCTTCGGAGACCCTGCAGCTCGTCAGCGGCGACTACCCCGTATCGACCGGCAGCGGAGAGATGACCCTCGACGCAGCCAAATCCTCTTGGACATTCATCGACAAGGAGAATTTCAACGACCGGATCAAAAATACGATCAAAGAAGGTTCACTCACCGTGACAAACAACGGGAACCACAACTACACCGTAACCGGCACTCTCCGGGGAGCGAGCGACACCGGACAGGAAACAGCCATTAAGATCGATTTTACCGGCACAGTACCTTTCAACAACTATTCGACTCCTCCGGCTCCGGAAGCACCGAAAGCAACCATGACCGTCGGCGACCTCTACTACAATGGGGACAATGTATTCTTCCTCGGCCTGAAAGATGGCTCTCCGATAAAAGAATACGGCATCACGTTCTACATTACGCTCGCGCCCACAGATCCTCTGCAACTCGCCAGCGGCGACTACACGGGCGGTGCCGCCGGTGAGAACATGACTTTCGATCTGGCGAAATCCTTCTGGAACTACAACGATCCCACCTACGGAATCATCAAGAACAGAATCACGGAGGGAACTCTCAAAATCGTCGCCAACGGCAATGACGACTATACCATTACGGGCTCATTCAAAGCCATCGACGAGGACGACAAAAATACCGAGCTCGAAATCGAATACACCGGAAAACTTCCCTGCGAGGATTACTCCTATTGATCTTTCAGGAGTTGCTCCGAAGACAAAAAAACCGGTCCGATTATGAATCGGACCGGTTTTTCACAGGTCGGCATTCCTTATAAAAATTTTTCCGAATTCATTCCACAACACGATTCAGATCCGCATATACTCTCCCTTTGCCAACACATACTCCTCTCTGTTGAAATTTCAGAATCCGGCAGACAACCGGAATCCCGCATCCCCCGAAAATCGAACGAATCTCGCACCTCATATACCCGGATTCCGGCCTGCGGCACCCCATACTTTACCGACGATAATAAAGAATCCGAACAAAAAACAAAAATAAACACCCGATTTAAGCGTTATCTTAATATCTTTGCAGAAGATAGGATCCGCCTCGGAAAACCGGGAACAAGTTCCCGTTTTCTCCCGGCTTTCACTATCTTTGCACAGCACGGGAAACCCGTTGCGGCAAAATCCGGCAAAATCGATTTTGCACCCGGCTTTCATCGTATTTGTACACAACAACAGACTTAAATCCGACGGACTGCCCTAAAAAACCGAACGTTCGACTTCGCACGCAGGGGACATGCCGTTTTGCGGACAAACCGAAACTCAAATGAATAGCTACAAACGCTGGAACAACATCGTCGGCTGGATCGTCTTCGCCATCGCGGCCATGACCTATCTGCTGACCATGGAGCCCTCTTCGAGCCTGTGGGACTGCTCCGAATTCATCGCTACCTCGTATAAACTCGAAGTAGGGCACCCGCCCGGAGCCCCGCTCTTCATGCTGCTGGCCCGCCTGGCCACGATACTGGCACCCTCGACGTACTATGTACCCCACATGGTGAACGCCATGAACTGCCTGGCCAGCGCGTTCTGCATCCTGTTCCTTTTCTGGACGATCACCCACCTGGCACGCCGCATCCTCACCCGTCAGGGCGCGGAGCTTACGAAAGCCAACATCGTGGCCGTATTGGGTACAGGTGCGGTCGGAGCACTCGCCTATACCTTCACCGACACCTTCTGGTTCTCGGCCGTCGAAGGCGAAGTATATGCCCTCTCGTCGATGTTCACCGCCCTGGTGGTGTGGCTCATGCTCAAATGGGAGGAACAGGCCGACCAGCCCCACTCGATGCGCTGGATCGTGCTGATCGCCTACCTGATGGGGCTTTCGATCGGCGTGCACATCCTCAACCTGCTGACCATTCCCGCGCTGGTATTCATCTACTATTTCCGCAAAACACAGCGCATCACCTTCAAGGGTATCGCGGTCAGCACCCTCATTTCGGGCGCGATTCTTATTTTCATCAACAGCATCATCATTCCCCATACGGTCTATATCGGCGCCCTGTTCGACCTCTTCTTCGTCAACTCGCTGGGGCTGCCCGTCAATTCGGGCCTCGTGTTCTTCGTAGTGGTCCTGTTGGGAGCGCTCGGCGTCGGCGTATATTTCACCCATAAAAAAGGGCGCACGGTGCTCAATCTCGTGCTGCTCTCGACGCTGATGATCCTCATCGGCTACTCGTCCTACGCATCGGTTACGATCCGCGCGGCGGCCAATCCCCCGATGAACAGCAACAACCCAAGCAATCCGTTCGCCCTCTATTCGCTGCTCAACCGCGACCAGTACGGCGACAAACCGCTGCTCTACGGTCCCCAGTTCTCGGCCCCGACCTCCGGTTACAAATACAAGGATGTCCGCTACCTGGACGATGACGGCAAGTACAAAACGGTTTCGATCATCTCCGGGTACGAACACCCCGACGAGTTCATGCATCTGTTCCCCCGTATGTGGAACTACGCTGCCAGCAAGGAGAGTTACAAATCATGGAGCGCCTACCGCACCCGGACCGATTACGAACGGGATGAAAACGGCGAAATCGTCCGCGACGCGCAGGGACGCCCGAACAAGATCGAAGTGCTCGATTTCGGACGCCGGACGCTTTGGGACGACGGTTCGGGCTACGAACCGCTGGTAATCGTGGAGCCGACGTTCCGCGAGAACCTCAACTATTTCTTCACCTACCAGCTCAACCACATGTACTGGCGCTATTTCCTCTGGAATTTCGTGGGACGCCAGAGCGATATCCAGCCTACCGACGCGATCATCACCGATGGCAACTGGCTCTCTGGCATCAAGTGGATCGACGAGCTTTACCTCGGACCGCAGGACAACCTGCCGGACGAAATAGCGAATAACAAGGGGCGCAACACCTACTATTTCCTCCCCTTCATCCTGGGACTTATCGGCCTGATCTATCAGCTCAACCGCGATCCGCGCAACTTCTCGATCGTCATGTGGCTCTTCGTGATGATGGGCATCGCGCTGGTGGTTTATTTCAACACCTCGCCCAACGAACCGCGCGAACGCGACTATGTTTATGCGGGTTCGTTCTACGCCTTCTGCATCTGGATCGGCCTGGGCGTACTCGCCGTACGCGACCTGATCGTCTGGGCCACCCGACGCAAGGGCCTCATGGCTCCCATAGCCGCTACGGTCGTCTGCATGGTCGTACCGGGCATTCTCGCGGCCCAGAACTGGGACGATCACGACCGTTCGCACCGCACGATGGCCCGCGACATCGGCTGGAACTACCTGCAATCGGTACTGCCCAATGCCATCATCATCAACTACGGCGACAACGACACCTTTCCCCTGTGGTTCAATCAGGAGGTGGACGGCGTGCGCCCGGACGTGCGGATCATGAACACGAGTTACCTGGGCGCCGAATGGTACATCGACGAGATGAAAACCAAAGCCAACGATGCGCCCGGCGTCCCCTTCACGTTGCCGCGCAGCAAATACACTTATACCAACGACATAATTCCCATATTCAACGTCGTGGACCGTCCGCTGGAACTGAAAGAGGCCATCGACTTCATCCGCAGCGAAGATCCGCGTACCAAATACGATCTGGGCGATGGACACTTGGTCGATTACCTGCCGAACAACCGCTTCGCGCTGCCAGTAAACAAGGACAACGCGATCGCTTCGGGCATTGTCAAGGAGTCCGACCGCGACCTGATGGTCGATACGATCTACCTGGAACTGCCCAAACGGACGATCGACAAGAGCGAGATGATGCTGCTCGACATGCTGGCCCATTTCGACTGGAAGCGTCCGATCCACTTCACACAGGTTTACATTCTGCAGTCGCTCGGACTGCTCAACTACCTCCAGTTCGACGGCTACTCCTACCGCCTGGTGCCGATCTACACCCCCAATCGGTCGGTGCACGAGATCGGCCGCATCGATCCGGATTACATAACGCCGCTGCTGACCGAAACATTCCGCTACGGCAACATCGCCGATCCCCGTACTTATGCGGACTATTTCATCCAATACAATCTCAGCGCCTCGAAAGCCCGTGAATCCTTCGCCCGTGCAGCCAAGGAGTATGTTTTCCGTGGGGATTCGATACAGGCGATCCGGCTGCTCGACATGGGACTCGAAAAACTGCCGCCCCAACAGATCCGCTACACCGACGCCAACACGTTCCCCTTCATCGAAGGCTACTACATGGCCGGTGCCCCGGACAAGGGTGACAGCCTGCTGATGAGCTATGCCCGCAACCTGATGCAATACATCGACTATTACCTCGATTTCCAAGGCATTCAGGGTGACATGGTTACCCAGACGATTATCGACAAGATGCAATCGCTCGACCGGCTCTACTACCTGGCGGCCTACATGGGACGCCAGGATGTACTGGCCCAGCTCAACGACTACTACCGCACGCTGGGCATCTATGAAGACGAGCTGATCCATCCCGATCTGCCCACGCCGTCGGACTCGGTGCAGATTCCCGAATAATCCGGGAAAAAATCCGTCCTGCCGACTGCGAACAATCCATACAACGAAATCGGAAAAGACCCGTGAGTCTTTTCCGATTTTATTTTAACAACGCTCTCTGCGTCCCCGCAACCCTCAAATTATAATTTGCGAAGTCCACACCGCAAGAAATCCCTCCTCCCGAAAAACCGGACAACGCGAAGCGGCGGTGTGCCGTACAAATCGGGATCCGAAAAACAGACGCTCCGGTAAAACCTCGACCGCTGCACATTCCGCCGGAGGCAACAGACACGGACGAGCATACGGAACCGAAACAGCGGCATCCGGTCCGCACTGCCCCGACACAGACACAGCTCAGCTCTATCGGAAAGTCGGGACGAGCTCCGACCAAAGGAAACAATCGGGAAGCAACCCGACCGTCCGAAAAAAGATTCAGGCGCAAACCGAAATCTGCGCCTGAATCATAACTGCATACACACCCCTATCGTTTGGACATTTCGTGTTTCTGGTGAGGGTTGCGCTTGGTATAGAGGAAACGTCGGATCTTCTGCGTCGGAGTCTTGACGAACTCCTGCTTCTCCTCCACGACCTCGGAGATACGCGAGAAACGATTGACCTTGGAATTCACATAATCGACGACCTCCTTCTTGAGATTCTCCTTCCAATTCTCGAAATCCTCCTTCCAGCCGTCGAACTTGGCTTCGAGAGCGTCGGTATTGAAATGCACGAGCGCCACCAGGCGGCCTTCGTGCTCGGTAACCACCGAATCGGCGACGCAGACGTGCGAATTGAGGACGCTCTCGATATCCTCGGGATAGATATTCTCACCACTGGGACCGACGATCATATTCTTCAGCCGGCCCTTGATGTAAAGCCACCCGTCGGCCGAAAATTCGCCCAAATCTCCGGTACGGAACCATCCGTCCTCGGTGAAGACCTCCTTCGTAGCGTCGGGGTTCTTATAGTAACCGATCATGGCGCTCGGCGTCTTGGCAACGATCTCGCCCTGGCGGGTTTCGGGATTGACGTTCTCCAACCGCAGCTCGACGCCCGGCGCGGCAGGCCCGGTCGAACCCAGGCGCACCTGCGAGGGAGCCGCACCGGCCAACAGGGGTGCCGTCTCCGTCAAACCATAGCCGATAGCGTACGGAAAACGGACTTCGAGCAGGAACTTCTCGGCGCCGCCGTCCAGCTTCGCACCCCCGATACCGAGGAAGCGCAGCCGCCCGCCGAAGACCTTCATCAACTTCTTACCCGCGACACGATGCAGATAACGGCGCATGAAATCGATCTTGTAGAGCGCACGCCAGAATCCGCTGGAGGTAAACTTGGCGAGAATCTGATGGCGATAAATCTTTTCGATAATCAGCGGCACGATGAGCATCACCGAAGGCCGTACCTCGGCAAGCGTCGGCATCAGAACCGAGGCCGTAGGCGGACGATCCAGGTAAACGACCCGGGCCCCCATCGAGAAAGGATAGATCATACCTATCGAGCACTCGTAGGTGTGCGCCAACGGCAGCACCGAGAGAAACGTATCGTCGGGAAAGATCGGGAAAATGGCAGCGCTCATGGAGATCTGCGCACAGAGATTCGCGTGGGAGAGCATCACGCCCTTGGGACGCGACGTCGTACCCGAGGTATAGATGATGACCGCGAGGTCTTCGGGATTCGGAATTCCGACCGCTCCCTTCTCCGCCGCAGGACGGGAGGCGATCACGCCCAGATTCTTGGTACGAATCACGATATGGAGGGATTCGATCGTGGACTTCGCCAATTTAGCGAAGAGCTTGTCGGAAACCATCAGCGCCTTGGCCTCGGAGTGGGCGATAATCATCTCCAGCTCTTCGGTCGAGAAATCGGGCAGGATCGGCACGGCGACCATGCCGGCAGAGGTGACGGCCAGGTACGAAACGCACCAGTTGGGCATGTTGCTGCTCAACAGCGCCACCTTGTCGCCCGCTTTCAAACCGGCTCCGATCAAAAGGTCCTGCACGTGTTTGACGCGGGTTCCCACCTCGGCATAGGAGAGCTCCTCCCCGCCGTACATGGCAAAAGCGACTTTCGATGCAAAACTCTTTACACTGTGCTGAACCAGTTCGTAAAGTGTATGGATAGTCATTTTCTTTCGAATTAAAATGAGAATATACTCGGGGCAAATTTACTATTATTTGCCGTAAATACACTATTTTTGAGCCGAATTATCGCCATGATCTCTGGTCAATACATCAAAAAACTTGCCGAGAATGCAGGCTTCGACCTCTGCGGAATCACGCCCTGCAAGCATCTTGCGGAGAACGAATCCTACTTCCGCGAATGGCTCGCCAAAGGCTACGGTTCCTCGCTGGAATACCTCGAACGCAACCTCGACAAACGCTTCGACGTCCGACGCCTGGTCGAAGGGGCGCAGACGGTCGTGGTCTGCGCCGTGAGCTACAAAAACCCGCTGGGCGAAGGTTATCCGCCCGGGTGTCGCACAAAAATCGCCTCCTACGCCCGCAACCGCGACTACCACCCCGTCCTCAAGGGGATGCTGGGCACGATGCTCGAAGCCCTGCGCCGGCAATACCCCGGGCTCACGGGCCGCACGTTCGTCGATACGGCTCCGCTGCTGGAAAAACAACTGGCCGTCGAAGCGGGTCTGGGCTGGATCGGGCGGCAATCCCTGCTGCTCACGCCCCAATACGGTTCCTATGTCCTGCTGGGCGAGTTGGTACTTACCCTGCCGTCCGACCAGTACGATGCCCCGTTCGCAGGAGCCCGTTGCGGCCGCTGCCGGAACTGCCTGGACAGTTGTCCGACGGGAGCCATCGTCGCGCCCAAGGTGATCGACACGAACCGTTGCATCTCCTGTCGTACGATCGAAAAGGAGTCCGACAGCGCCCTGCCCGACCTCGACGGATGGATCTTCGGCTGCGATCGCTGCCAGAGCTGCTGTCCCCACAACCAAAAAGCCCCCATGCACCGCTCGCCGCATTTCGATCCCCTGTTCGACCCGCTGACGATTTCGGATCGGGAGTGGCTCGCAATGAGCGAAGAGGAGTTTCTCCTGCGGTTCGGCAATACACCTCTCGCACGCAGCGGACTGCGGCGCATCCAGCAAAACGTGCGGATAAACCAGGAAAAGAACGAAGAGTAGGGCCCGCCATTGGGCGGAGAGGCAGACAGCAAACCGACCCGAAACCTCTCCGGATATTGTCCGCAGGCTGTTCGGGAAACCTTCCGTACGAAAGGACAGGAAAACCGGAACCCGACCGGCCGGCTCACCGCCACCGCCCCGACTTGCGGCACAAAGGCTCCCGCTCCTCCTGAATCGGCCCGACAACCGACCCGCCGCGATAAAGTGCAAAACCATCCGCTGAACCGCCCCCGCGTGCATCCCGGAAGTCAAAGCCCTTTCGAATAAAACGGGGCAGACTTCCGAAAAAGTCTGCCCCGCATTTCAAAAACAGGAATACCCCGCTAACTGTTCGCTTTGGCTGCGTTCTCCTTAAGCTGTGCCACCGTTTTCTGTGCCGCAGCCACATTCGCACCGGCCGTTACTTTCGAAAGGGCGTCGATCGCCTGCTGGGGCATCGTGCGGGCATTGTAAGCTGCACCCAAAATGAAATAAACGTCGCTGCGCTCCTCTTCGTCGGTCTGCCCGGCAGCAGCCTCCTCAGCAGAAGCGATCACGCCAGCGTAATCCTTCTTGTCGAAGAGTGCCTGCAAACGAATCTTCTGGGCCAGCGCATCCTGCGGATTCACGGCCAGCATCTCGTCGGCAACGGCGATAATACCGTCGAAATCATTCTCGCCCTGCAACTTGGCAATACGGTTATTGGTATAGAGCTTGATGTTCTCCTTTGCCTTCACGACATCCTCCGCATATTTGGGGTTGTCCTGAGAAGCGATTTCGTTGAAAATAACCAAACCTTTCTGGAAGTCGCCCAGCTCGCAATAGCAAATGCCCAAGAAGTTGGCCATCTCCATATTTTTCGGATCGGCGGCATAACCTTTGGCGAAAATTTCAGCAGCCTCGGCGTAGTTCTTTTCGTTGAAAGGCTTTCCGCCCCACATCAGATATATCTTCGCCATCAACATATTCGACATACGCTCCTGCTGCAACTCACCGTAAAGAGCCGCCTTATTGGCCGACTTGGTAAGATTCTCGACCGCCGTGTTGAAATCATTTCCCTTAGCAGCCGTAAGACCCATTTGGAAATAGCACACCGGCACACTCTTCTTGGCCGTTGCAACCCAACTCTGGACATCGAGATCCTCGGAATCGAGCCCCTGATCGATAAGCGTTTCGAAAGCCGTAGCTGCGGATGCGAAATCCTTCGAATTGTAAGCGGCGACAGCCTTATTGTAAGTTTCGCCCAATCCTTCCTGCGCAGCCACAGACCCCACAACGAACAGGGCAAGCGCGGAAATCAAAAGTTTTTTCATAAATATTGTATAAATTATAGGTTAAAATTGGTTCCGTCCATTTTTATCACCATTCCCTGCAAACCCATCGGAAATATCGCCCCGTCCTGTAGGTCGCAACCATCCGTCGAAACTCCCGCCGGAAAGCAGGGAATGCAAATTTAGTTTTTTTTCGGCACTTTCCAAAAATCACCTTCTCAACGCAGCGAAGAACGAACGGACGAGCCTCTCGCACTTCTCGGCCAATACCCCCCGCGTCACCGTCGTTCGGGGCGGAAACACCTGCTCCGAATAGCGGCGATAGCCACGCTTCGGATCGTCGGCGCCATAGACCACCCGCCCTACCTGGCTCCACGCAATCGCCCCCGCACACATGATGCAAGGCTCGACCGTCACATACAACGTACATTCGGACAAGTATTTGCCTCCGACGGTCGAGGCTGCGGCTGTCAGGGCCTGCATTTCCGCATGAGCCGTAGCGTCCGCCAAGGTTTCGACCAGGTTGTGCCCCCGACCGACGATACGTCCGTCCGCGACCACCACGGCACCGATGGGTACTTCCTGCTCTTCTAACGCTTTTTCCGCCTCGTTTAGTGCCAGGCGCATGAATTTTTCATCGGTTTGCTGCTGTTCCATCGTTTCGGTTTTTCGGCAAAATTAATAATTTAACGGAAAATCCGATATGCCTCTAATTTTCACCCGGCTCCACATCGCCGCCTCTCTTCCGTTCTGCCTGTATTCGTAAATAGCAGGAATTCCGACAAGAAACGAATTAGTTCGCACCACTCCGCACTCACTTTTCTTCCTTTACAAAAGACGGAAAGTCGCCGCCACCCCTCCCGACGAACCCGCCGGATTCAGCCTCGCACACCTCCCCTGTCGAAGGAAAGAGATGGCATCCGGTATAAAAAACGCGCGAGTTTGTTTTTTATACCTTCGTTTTCACTACCTTTGTGAATCACAATACGACAACAACGAAAAAAACAGATACGACCATGTACAGAACCCATACCTGCGGCCAGTTGCGTGCCGCAAATGTAAACGAAACGGTCACCCTGGCCGGCTGGGTGCAGAAAGTCCGCAACCTGGGTGCGATGACCTTCATCGACCTGCGGGACCGTTACGGCATCACCCAGATCGTCGTCGAAGAACACTCTCCGGCCGATGTCAAGGCCGTGGCCGGCGGACTGGGCCGCGAATACGTCCTTCAGGTCGAAGGCCGCGTGGTAGAGCGTTCGTCCAAGAACCCGAAGATGCCTACGGGCGACATCGAAGTCGTCGCCTCGAAGCTCGTGGTGCTGCACGAGGCCGAAGTGCCCCCGTTCACCATCGAGGAGAACTCGGACGGCGGCGACGACCTGCGTATGAAATACCGCTACCTCGACCTGCGCCGTCCTCCCCTGCAGCGCAACATGATCCTGCGTCACAAGATGGCCCAGGAGATTCGCCGCTTCCTGAGCGACGAAGGTTTCCTGGAGATCGAAACCCCCTACCTGGTCAATTCCACGCCCGAAGGCGCCCGCGACTTCGTCGTCCCGAGCCGCATGAGCCCCAACCAATTCTACGCCCTGCCCCAGTCGCCCCAGACCCTCAAGCAGCTGCTGATGGTCGCCGGCTACGACAAATACTTCCAGATCGTGCGCTGTTTCCGCGACGAAGACCTGCGGGCCGACCGCCAGCCCGAATTCACGCAGATCGACTGCGAAATGTCGTTCGTCGAGCAGGAGGACGTGCTCGAAATCTTCGAGCGCTGGGCCAAGCACATGTTCCGCGAAGTGATGGGCATCGAACTTACGGAGCCGCTGCGCCGCATGCCCTGGATCGAAGCGATGGAGAAATACGGCTCGGACAAACCCGACCTGCGCTTCGGTATGGAGTTCGCCGACCTGACGGACCTGGCCCAAGGTCACGGCTTCGCGGTTTTCGACGACGCGGAGTACGTCACCGGCTTCGCCGCGACGGGCTGCGCCGGCTACACCCGCAAACAAATCGACGCCCTCACGGAGTTCGTCAAACGCCAGCAGATCGGTGCCAAGGGACTCGTCTGGATCCGCGTCGAAGCGGACGGCAACGTCAAGTCGTCCGTCGATAAATTCTACTCGCCCGAGCAGGTGCGGGCGATGGCCGAACGCGCGGGCGCAAAAGCCGGCGACCTGGTGCTAATCCTCTGCGGCAAGAAATTCAAGACCCTCACCCAGCTCTGCGCCCTGCGTCTGGAGGTCGCTCAGCAGCTGGGCCTGCGCGACCCGAAGAAGTTCGCTCCGCTGTGGGTCATCGACTTCCCGCTGTTCGAGTGG
>ULSP01000659.1_pt1 | contig 13816 bp, 8 predicted proteins | sample 1956811 | NCBI WGS metagenome assembly ULSP01 (sample SAMEA4835711, study PRJEB28245) | human gut metagenome | biome: gut microbiome; material: fecal sample | place: Denmark | collected 2008
AGTTGTAGTTCCCTGATGATTCTTGGTATGGTATAATTATTCTGAATTAGATAAGCTGTTTAATATTGTTGTAGTTCCCTGATGATTCTTGGTATGGTATAATTAAAGCTTGTGAGCAGGCGGTAAGAACGCCGGTTGTAGTTCCCTGATGATTCTTGGTATGGTATAATAGATGTAGAAAAAATTTGTAGTGATTTAGGGTTGTAGTTCCCTGATGATTCTTGGTATGGTATAATCTAAAACATTATCATTAAATGACCGTTGTAGTTGTAGTTCCCTGATGATTCTTGGTATGGTATAATTTGGAGAACAATTGATTGTCACTTATTCTTGTTGTAGTTCCCTGATGATTCTTGGTATGGTATAATGACAATAATTTTCCTACTTCACGATATTCTGTTGTAGTTCCCTGATGATTCTTGGTATGGTATAATTGAATATAACCATATAATGGACGCTATGCGGTTGTAGTTCCCTGATGATTCTTGGTATGGTATAATTAAAGGGGGTTATAAAAAAATGACCAATTTGTTGTAGTTCCCTGATGATTCTTGGTATGGTATAATTAGCCGTGAAATTAGATGTATAAGATTTACGTTGTAGTTCCCTGATGATTCTTGGTATGGTATAATTGTGGGCGACGGTCAAACCGTATGGGGAATGTTGTAGTTCCCTGATGATTCTTGGTATGGTATAATTCGAGGACGGCAAAAGCCCTTGTACGTTGGTACAAGGGCTTTTTGCTGTGCAAAAAAATCACAAGAAAAAACTTTGTATTTAGTTAAAAAGTGATTTTTTCTAAAAAATAGAAAGCTGCTCACAAATAAAAGGAGTATCTTCTTCATGTAAATCACCGACTAAAATTTCTATTGATTCATATTGCTTTTCTGTGATAACTAATAAACGCACTGAGCCGTTTTCCGGTAGTGCAGTATTCAGTCTGAGTCTGTGTTTGGTCACGGAATCCATACCGTTGCAAACACGGGCATAAACTGAAAACTGAACCATGTGGTAACCATCTTTTAAAAGAAAATTACGAAATCCTGTTGCTATACGCCGTTGTCGTTTAGTTTTTACGGGAATATCAAAAAAGACTAACATTCTCATAAACTTATTCATAAGTATGCTGTCTAAGCTCTACAAGCTTCGGCAGTAAAAGCTCCTTTGACGTTTTTTGACAACAGCGGCTAAAACTTTGAATAGCTCTTTCGGCAGCATAGGATACGGAATGTGTTTGACTTCCGGATTCGACATCCATATTCAGCAAATTATATAGAGATGCTTTATGTTGTGTATTCAATTCAGTGAAAGCTTTTATCCTGGCTACATATAAATCAACTATGGGACGAAATGGTTCAATAAAATCATCAGCAAGATTATAAGAATTTACTTCGCTGCGATGATGGATTCCCAGCATAGGAATAAACCCATAGCTGGTAATGAGCCTGGCAATATGTCCGCGTAAAATTGCATAGCCGTAATTTAAAAAGCCATTGCGAATATCGGTATCATCATTTCTAGTAAAAGCGGTATTGAAAAGATTTTTAAAGTAAAATCTAGCGGCAGTTGCTTCGGTATTATTGGTATCGCCGCTTAAAACATTTTTGCTTAAAGCATATAATTGCTTGGCTTCTGCGGTTTTATTTAGCAGTTCTAAACATTTGCCCTGGTTATTGATTTTAGCCTTGACTATTTGTTGCCACAACTGCTTTTGCATAGGTTGGGAAAGATTTTCTTGTAGCTTTAGCATACATACAGTGCGTGAATGTTGCGCAAAAGGCATCATCACAGCGCAGGGCGTATGTTTTTCGTCGCAAAGAAAAACAGTTACGCCCTTTTGGGCTAAGGCTGATAGGGAGGCCATCGTAATCGTAGCTTGTCTGCTTTCAATAAGCAGAGAATTGATATCTTCGATAGGGATACTATAATCTTTATCAGTGCTTATAATAAGTTGTTCATTTTTAATTTTAATATGAGCCGAGCTTGCTATCATTAGATTACGATAAGCCATATTCTCACCTCTTGCCGAAAGACTGCCTTTTTTCTTTACTTACTTTAGTGTAGTTACCTAAAACATCTACCTGATATTTTTCTAAATTTTGCAGAGTTTTTACACCAATACTATGTATAAGATAAGAATTATCATTTAAGATAATACTAATAGCACCTGTGTTTATATTAGTTCCCTTATAATATACAAAGGCTTCTTTGCATGAAAAATCATTAGGTAAACTGCTGTCGGCATTGACTTTAGAAAACTTTACTTCTTTTTTATGGGTAAATTTAATTAAGTCGTTAGGATATAAAGAGAAAAGAAAATTTTCTTCTGCCATTTCCGGCCATTCAGCGTAACTTTTATACGCGACAATAGCTTTAGTAGGCAAATCCTTTTTTAAGGTATCGGCAACATAGATAGGTACTAGGTAATAACCGTCGCCTTCTACCTTGAAAACATCAACTCTCACCATACTATCATTATCTGCTGCGCCTGTTTTTTGTTGGACGGGAACATTAAGAGTAGATTTTTCCATTACTTTGACCTTTTTTACTAATGGACCGGGTGTGCCGTCAGCCTTTGGCTTGTAAAAAGGTTCGGCAAAAGCATCTTTGCCCTTATTATTAAATTGCTGCAACCTTAATTTCAGCGCATTATAAAGCAAAAGATCGCTTTCAGGGGCGTAATAATCAGCTATTTCGCCGTTTTTATCAAGTTTTAGACTGGTTAAATCTTTTTTGCTGACAACAATACCTTGGTCAAGGTGACGTGCACTTTTAATTGTAGCTTTGTGAGCTGCGCCTGTTACCTTGTGTCTAGGCATACGCGATACAAAAATAGGTTTAATAGTATTTAAATCCATAGTGCTATAAAATAGTAATTGTAGCTTGTGCAATGCTTGCGCAGGATTTTCTGCCAGTCTTGCCATAAGCTCCGGACGGAAATCTTCCCATGGATAGGGGAATTTGTTGATAATTTCTCCTGTTGCAGGATTTGCTAAAATACTGTATTTATCGCCTTGGGTATATTCCATTTCCCGATATGATGAATAAGTAGATAAATCCTTAATCATTTTATCGGTGGTGCAAGCAATTACTAATGCGTCTACTGCATGGTGCTTATCGCCATTGGCACGTACTTTGTTAATACCCCAGCGTTTTCTTAAATAAGAAGTAATTGCACCGTTTACTGCCGTTACTTTTTTCTTGCGACCTGTTTCAGAGGTAGCAAACAGCAAATAATCATTGATGTAATTATAGAGGAATCTGGAAATAGTTTTAGTATCCTGCAAGTTGCGCTCTTTAAATTTATTTAAGTCTTCGTCTGTGATTTTAACTTTTAAAAGGTTAAGCCGTTTTTTGTAGTTTCTAATATTGTTTTGTACCCATACTGTAAAATTATCAACAGCATTTTGACCAAATTTTTTCTGCAAATATTGTAAGGGTAGTCGATTACCTTTCTCACGATTTTCGCTGGCAAAAACTAAAACTTTGTTTTTTAGGCTATCATCAAAAGAAATGCTGTAAGGAATAATATGGTCTATATCTACATAGCCTGGTTCAAAAATGCGAGCAATATTTATACTCTTTTGAGAATAAGGGCTGATACCGTCTTGCTCTTTCCAAAGTTTTAATTTGAGAATATCTAGACCGGTAGGATTGTTTTTATGATGTTCTAATTTGATTTCTTCTTTAATACGTTCGTTGGCTGCTTGGTTTTCCTCCATGTTTTTAGTTAATTGTGTACGTTCGTCAAAAGCTTTCGCCATTTCTCTGGCAAGTTCAATATTGACAAATGAAGGACTGCAACCCTGTTCTCTGATAATAGCATTGATTACTTTGATTGTTTGCGCAATGGCTCGACGGGCAACGGGACTAGTAATATCGTCCATTTCTTCTTTTTTAGCAGGTAGTAAAAAAGATTTTTCTTGATTGTTATGAGCTTTAAAATCGTAACCAGCGGCAGCACATGCTTCATTGTAAATCATACCCTGCTCTAAAAAGGGCAGAATTTTTTGCAATGCTTTTAGTGAGAGATGACAGAATTTTGCCAAGCCGGAAATAGGTAATAGAGCATTGATTTCTGCGTCGTTAAGCTTTAAAACAGAAAATGCGTCTTTTCTTTTGGCATCGCCTTTGTAGGTAGAAAGTATGCGCCCGATTTCATCTAAGGTTGTTGTTTTTAACGTTTCAATGTGGTTTTTACCTACATTTTCCAAAGCTTTTCGTATTTGATGATAGGCAGGTAGAAAATTAAATTTTGTTTTCTTTTCTACTGCTTCAATATCGTTTTGATCATAAATGAGACCATTAAAAAGTATTCTATTACTTAGACCTAATTCTTTACGAAGGTGAGTGTATTTTAAATCTGCTTTATGATAAGCAAGTGTGATAATTTTTTTACGCTGGTCATCATTTAGCGGGACAGTAGTACCGTTTTCGATTAACCGTAAATGATTTATCTTTTGCAGAAGATTAAAGCGTTCAAAGGAATAACAGGCTTTAGCTGCACGTTTTTCGGATGGCTCAAAAGTACACTTACCAATCATATTTTCGATTTGGTTTCCGGCATAAGGACTTGGTTCTCCGGGTCCCTCGTCAAATTGTCTTTGGCTTAAAAGAATTTCTAAATATTGCTGTTGAAAATCGTCGCTTAAAAGCTTGTTACCTAACAAACGTTGCTGGGAGATAATTAGATTTGCTTCGTCAGCAATCATGTCGCGATGAACAGTAGTTAGATATTTACCACCTTTATTGCGTTTGCATTGGGCAAATAACTCGTCTTTTAGAAACATTTCGCCGACAGTTCTGTAGCCGTTATCCTGCATACGCTTTTGATTTTCGCTGACGGCTTTTAATAATTCGCCTGCTTCCTTATCCGCGGCATCGGCTTTGCGGTTAGATTTAAAGCCTCTACGTTGCGCTAAATGCAGAAGTATACGGGCTGTTTCCAGATTGTTTATGGTATGGTCAAGAGCCTTTACCCTCAGAGCATAAACGTCTGTAAGCTCGCCTTCATATAAATGTTGCAGTTCGTCTTTGGTTAAGATATGTGTTTGAATAAGTAAATTTTTAATTCTTTCTAAACGATGCTTATGTCTGCGTAAACGGCGGCGAACACCGCGCGCTTCACGACGAGGTAGCGCTAAAGACGCACCATCTTTTGGATTTTCTGCTACATCAAAAATGCGGGAACCCATTCTAATTATTCCCCAAGGATTTTCCTCATGGTCAAGCGCTACCACAGCGTAACCGACAGAAGCAATACCGATATCTAAGCCAATAGCATATTTCATAAAACTCATCCTTTCCGTAGAAAAAGATAACGCTCTGTCAAAAGCGACAGAGCGTTAGAGCTTTTCGGTGTACTACCTTATCATAGTAACCCGATAATCCTTGGTATGGTATAAAGGATTATATATAGTATAACATTTTAGTCGCTTGTTGTAAATGGCAAGAATAAATTACTTTTTATAATATTCGCTATGAAAGTAATTTTGTCCTGCTAAAAATAGCGTTAATACAATTATATTTTTGCTTCAGAAGTTTTATGAGTGGAAGAAAAATTTATAATATTCTAAAAGTGGTAAAGATATTGGACGTTACTACCAATAATCAATAATATCTGTAATAATTCTCACTCATTGACATCTGCAATAATCTATTGTACAATAAATTGTACAATAGAAAGGAGCTGGTATAGATGTTGGCAGTAAACTACTCCACCTTAAGAAATAATCTCAAGGATTATTGTGATCAGGCCACAGATAGAAATGAAACTATCATTGTTACTCGCAAGGATGAAAAAAATGTGGTAATTATCAGCGCCGAAAATTACAATCAATTAGTAAGAACAGCGCATAATGCAGAATATCTAGCCAAGCTTGACCGCAGCATGGAACAAATTTACAAGGGCTTAGGCCGCAAGCACGAACTTATTGAGGCGAAGGAAAATGAACCTGATTTGGTCTGATATTTCGTGGGACGAATATCTTTCGTGGCAGCAGCAGGATAGAAAGACGCTGAAAAGAATCAATGAGTTAATCAAGGATATTAAACGCAACGGCCCTTTAGAAGGTATTGGCAAGCCGGAAAAGCTTAAATATAGAAATGTTTACAGCAGGCGTATAGACAGTGCCAACCGCTTGGTATATGATGTCGAAGGTAAAGATAACCTTTTAATTTATTCCTGTAAGGGACACTATGAAGATTAACCTTCCCGTTGCACAATAAAAGCCGCTCGTGAGAGCGGCTTTTCTGCTATGTTACGCCTTCCGCTTATGCAAAAGGCTGTGAATGTAGTTCATATCGGGCTTTGTGCCGGCCAGCAGGCAATGAATATATTCTTTGGCAATTTCGTCGGCGCTGGTGCTATAGGCTTGCTTTAACGCTGCTTTAATGGCCGGCGTAAGCGCTTCCTTGTCCCAGCCTCCCAACTGCTCGCAGACCATGATGCGCACATCCTCATAAATTGAGGTAAGCGCTGCGCAGAAAATAGCTTCACCCTCTCCTTGAGGAAGGTTTAAATAATTGAGCGCCGTCAGCAGGGCTTCCTTATTGGCGGCATAGAGGGGCATGATCTTGGTAAGCTGTTTTAAAGCAGCTGCATGCTGTTCGTCGTCGCAAAAGATAAAAAGATAAGGCAGCAGCTTGTATTCTTCGGGACGGCGCAGCCATAAATCGTAAACCTTCTGCCACAAATCGATTTCCATTTCAAAGGCTAAATCTATCAGCGGATAGTTTATCTGCTCGTCTTTGACTAGATGTTTTTCTAAAACAGCGTGCCAATCCGTCACATATAACTGCGCGTCGCAGGCGGCGATAAGCTCCTGTAGCTGGTTGGGCGTCAGCAGATAAAAGCTGTGCTTTTCCAGCAGTCTGCGCATGGCGGTTGCCAGGGCGCTGATATCCAACAGGTCTGCTGTGGCAAGAGGCAGATATTCAGCATGGCGCAGCAGGTTTTTCAGCATATCATAAATGTTGATTTCCGACAGATTGTAATGCTCCCGAATATCGCTAGGCTTAGAATGCAAAAGCAAAATAAGCAAGCTGCCAATAATTTGGAGTGCGTTTTGATAGCAGGTTAAATCGATAACCGTCTGTTGTAAAAATTTGTCCAGACGGGTAACCTGAATAAGCTTAACCGAAATCGGCAGATAATCTGTGATAACATCGTTAATGCTTTTCAGCAGCCACAGTCGGTGATCATCGTCAGGGCATTGGCAGTCGATGATGGCAAAAATTTTTCCCCAGCCCTTAGTGCAGCCTAAAAGCTCCCAAACGGCTTTTTGGTTGCTATAGTTGGTAAGATGACAGGCATAAAAAAAGCTAAAGGTGAATTCTTCGCAGTGAGCGGCAGTCAAAATGTCGCGCCACAGCTCCGGGTCATAGTCGTGAATTTTTTGCATACCATAGATGCCGAAAAGCAGCATAGCAAATTTCAGCGGCTCGCGGTGCAGGCTGTTATAGAAAAAGCGGCGTGCCAAATCAAAGCAGCTGCCGTTCATTTCGTCTTGGTCAAAGCCGGAAACAAAAAAATCGCAGTATTCTGCCATGGACATATCGTTAAGATTATTATAAAGAGCCTGGCGGCGCACCTGGATAGGCTCGGTTAAATAGGCGCGCAGCAGCCTGAGCAGCTTGCTGCCATCCTCTATGTTATCGCTTTTTTCGGCGGTATAATAATAGGCGTCGGCGTTACCGTGCTGCCAGATGCGGCCATAGGGATTTTCGTCAGGCAGCGTTGGTGCGGTGAAAAAGCCGTTTTCGTCAAGATGAGATTGGATAAAGTGAAAAATAGATTCTTTCATAAATGAGGGTACCTTTATTTGTTTGATTGTAACAGCGGTAACTTTACAAGCTGCAATCTTTATTATATTATGTGTTATACCGCCGCATTATAGCATAGAAATACAAAAATTACAACGCTGTTTAGAGATTAAAATTTTTTTGCTGCCAATAAAACGCATTTTTTCGAATCAAAAAGCGATACCCGGTTATGTAAGCCAGGTATCGCTAATTTTTTGTGATAAGTATTTTACATTCTGGTGGTAATTTCCAGCAGGCAGTCGCCGCTTTCTACACGTTCGCCGGCAGCTACGTGGATAGCGCTGATGATGCCGCTGATGGGTGCGGAAAGAGTGGTTTCCATTTTCATGGCTTCGGTGATGATTAAGGGAGTGCCTTTAGTAACGGCTTGACCCTTTTCTACCAAAACTTTTACAACGGAGCCTGACAGAGAAGCGCCGATTTCGCCCATATTGGTTTTATCTGCCTTTTTGCGGGCAACCTCGGTAGCTTTGGCGTTGCGGTCCTTGATTTCGATTTCGCGTGGCAGGCCGTTAAATTCAAAGGTAACGGTGCGTATACCGGCAGCGTTGGCTTCGGAAATATGGTCCAGCTTAATCACGAGCACCTTGCCCTGTTCTATTTCTACTTTAATTGTTTCGCCGGGAGTCATACCGAAGAAGAAAGTAGGCGTATCTAGTACGGAAACGTCGCCGAAGGTGTTGTAGCGGTCTACCCAGTCGGTGAAAACCTTGGGGTATAAGCAGTAGGAGCTTACAGCTTCGTCGGTAACGGGCGCGCCGATTTCCTGTAATTTGCTACGGATTTCTGCAAAATCAACAGGCGGCAGAACAGCGCCGGGACGCACGGTAATAGGTTTGCGGCCTTTGAGCACTATTCTTTGCAGCTTTTCGGGGAAGCCTTGGTAGGGAACGCCAATGCGGCCTTCAAAGAATTCTACTACGGAAGCGGGGAAGTCCAGCACTTCGCCTTTAGCGTAAACGTCTTCTTCGCTTAAATCGTTCTGTACCATGAACAGAGCCATATCGCCGACGATTTTGGAGGAAGGAGTAACCTTGATTAGGTCGCCAAACATCATGGAAACGCGGTGGTACATATCTTTAATTTCTTCCCAGCGGTTCATCAGACCAAGCGCCTGCGCCTGCTGTTTAAGATTGGTGTATTGACCACCGGGCATTTCGTGTACATAAACCTCCGGGTTGGGGAAGTTTTCGGTTCTGTCGGCAGCCTTATAATAGGGACGCACGGTTTCCCAATAGCGGGACAGCTCGTTGAGCGCGTCCGGATTCAAACGCGGTTGGCGCGGATGTCCGCTTAGGGCGTAATACAGGCTGGAGACGGAAGGCTGAGAGGTGCCGCAGCTCATGGCGCTCATAGCCGTATCGACAATATCAACGCCTGCGTCAATAGCGCGGGCATAGGTATAAATAGCGTTGCCGCTGCCCTCGTGGGTGTGCAGGTGAATAGGCACGCTTACGCGGGATTTTAAGCTGCTTACTAAGCGGTAAGCTGCTTCAGGCTTTAAAAGTCCGGCCATATCCTTAATAGCAATAATATTAGCGCCGGCCTTTTCCAGCTCTTTGGCCATGTTGATATAGTATTGCAAATCATATTTATCGCGGCGGGAATCTAAAATATCGCCGGTATAGCACAGCGACGCTTCGGCAACCTTGCCGCATTCGCGCACGGTGTCAATAGAAAGACGCATATTATCCAAACCGTTAAGGCTGTCAAAAATACGGAATACATCAATACCGTTTTTAGCAGCCAGCCGGATAAACTGTTTTACTACGTTGTCGGGATAGCTGGTATAGCCTACGGCGTTAGCGCCGCGCAGCAGCATTTGGAAAAGAATATTAGGAGCAGCCTGGCGGAACTGCGCCAAACGCTGCCAGGGACTTTCGTCCAAGAAGCGATAGGCTACGTCAAAGGTAGCGCCGCCCCAGCATTCAAAGGAGAACAGTCCGGGAAGCTTGCCTGCGGTGTCGCGCATTACGCGCAGCATATCGGCAGTGCGCAGACGGGTAGCAAACAGGGATTGATGAGCATCGCGGAAGGTAGTGTCGGTAACAAGAACCTCCTGCTGCGCCATAACCCATTCGGACAAGCCTTCGGGACCTTGGGTATCAAGAACGTGTTTTGCGCCCAGCGCCAAAATGCCGTTATAGGGCTGGGGCATATTCAGGGGCACAAAATCGGGTTTAGGCTGTACGCCTACATTGGAATAGCCGTTGACGGTAATATCGGCAATGTAGTGGAGCAGCTTGTTGCCGCGGTCCAAGGTTTTGGGGAAAACGAACAGCTCGGGAGTTTCGTCAACAAAATCCGTGGTATAGTCGCCCTTAACGAAATGCGGATTTTGCAGCACATTCTCTAAAAACTGAATATTGGTTTTTACGCCGCGGATACGGAATTCTTTTAAGCAGCGCAGCATTTTGGTAATTGCGATTTGGTGGGTAAGCCCCCATGTGGTAGCCTTAACCAGCAAAGAATCATAATAAGGCGTAATAACGGAGCCGGTAAAAGCGTTGCCGCCGTCTAAGCGGATGCCCATACCGCCGCCGCTGCGGTAGGTAATAAGCTTGCCGGTATCGGGCATGAAGTTGTTGGAGGGGTCTTCGGTGGTAATACGGCACTGAATAGCGTGACCGTGCGGAATCAGTTCGTTCTGTTTGGGCAGAGCAATTTCGGCATCATGGAGGCTGTAGCCTTCGGCAATTTTAATCTGCGTCTGCACAATATCAATGCCGGTAATTTGCTCGGTAACGGTGTGCTCTACCTGAATACGGGGATTAACCTCGATAAAGTAGAATTTGCCGTCGGGAGTAGCTAAAAATTCTACGGTACCGGCGCTGATGTAGTCGACGTTTTTCATGAGCTTTACGGCCGCGTCGCAGATAGCCTGGCGCTGATCCATAGGCAGAGAAAAGGCGGGAGCGATTTCTACCAGCTTTTGGTGACGGCGCTGCACGGAGCAGTCGCGTTCAAACAGGTGCATTAAATTTCCGTGGGTATCGCCGATAATCTGCACCTCAATATGCTTAGGATTCTGCAAATATTTTTCTAAGTAAATATCGTCGTTGCCAAAAGCCTTTTTAGCCTCGCTCTTAGCAAGGTCGTAGGCGGTAACCGCTTCCTCGGCAGATTTTACGACGCGCATACCGCGGCCGCCGCCGCCGTTGACAGCCTTAATGATAATGGGATAGCCGTATTCTTCACCAAAATCCAGCACTTCCTGTAAGCTGCCTACGGTGCCGTTGCTGCCGGGAATCATAGGAATATGCGCCAGCTCTGCCTGCTTGCGGGCGTTGAGCTTGTCGCCGAACATTACTAAATGCTCTAAACGGGGACCTATGAAGATTAGGCCCTCTTCAGCGCAGCGGCGGGCAAGATTGCTGTTTTCGGATAAAAAGCCGTAGCCGGGATGGATGGCGTCAACGTCATGCTCCTTAGCTACGCGCAGAATATCTTCAATATCCAAATAAGCATCGGTGGGGCTTTTGCCCCAGCCTACCTGGTAAGCCTCGTCGGCCTTGTTTCGATGCAGGGAAAGAGTATCTTCTTTAGAATATATAGCAACAGTACGAATGCCTAATTCATTGCAGGCGCGAAAAACACGAATGGCAATTTCGCCGCGGTTAGCAACTAAAACTGTATTGATTTTAGACATAGTGAAACCTCCTTTATATCACATGCTAATTGTATATAAAAGGAACGTGCTTTTCAAGGTATAGTCCAAATGTATACAGGTATTCTTACGGGATACATTGTCAATTAGTTTGCAAACATTTCATTTGTATATTTATGTTGATAATAGTACAATGATAGTAACGAAATATCAAAAAGGAGTTGACAAAATGAACAGTGACAATAATAAAAAGAAGCCGTTACTTTATTACTATGTAATGGCTCTCTTGATTATTTTGCTTATTAATACCGTTATTGTACCAACCTTTTTTAGTCCTAAGGTTAACGATGTGCCCTATAATACCTTTATGCAGATGGCGGATGAGGGCAAGCTGTCCAAGGTGGAAATTACCGATAAGCGCATAGCTGCTTTTGGTAAAGACAGCAACGAAAAGGAAATTTATGTTACGGGCCGCGTAGAAGACCCACAGCTTGTTGACCGCTTGATTAAAAGCAAGGTAGAGTTTTCTCAGGTTGTGCCTAAGGAGCAAAATCCCATTGTCAGCTTTTTTACGAACTGGATTCTGCCCATTTTAATCTTTTTTGCTTTAGGTCAGTTGTTCATGTACTTTATGGGGAAACGTATGGGCGGCAACGCCATGACCTTTGGCAAGAGCAATGCTAAGGTATATGTAGAAGCCCAAACGGGCAAAAGCTTTGCCGATGTTGCCGGGCAGGACGAGGCCAAGGAAGCGTTGATGGAGCTGGTGGACTTTTTGCATAATCCCGGCAAGTATAAGGAAATCGGTGCCAACATGCCTAAGGGCGCGCTGCTGGTAGGCCCTCCGGGTACGGGTAAAACCTTGTTGGCGAAGGCTGTGGCCGGTGAAGCTAAGGTGCCGTTTTTCTCCATCAGCGGCAGTGAATTTGTGGAAATGTTTGTCGGCATGGGCGCTGCCCGTGTCCGCGATTTGTTCAAGCAGGCGCAGGAAAAAGCTCCCTGCATAGTTTTTATTGACGAAATCGACGCTATCGGCAAACGCCGCGACAGCGGTCAATTTGGCGGCAATGATGAACGGGAGCAGACCCTGAATCAGCTGTTAAGCGAAATGGACGGTTTTGACGGCAGCAAGGGCGTAGTAATTTTGGCGGCTACCAACCGTCCCGAATCCTTAGATAAAGCGCTGCTGCGTCCTGGACGTTTTGACAGGCGTATTCCCGTAGAGCTGCCCGACCTGCACGGACGTGAAGCGATTTTGAAGGTACATGCCCGCGACGTAAAAATGGCGGATAATATTGACTTTCTTTCCTTGGCCCGGACAACTGCCGGAGCCAGCGGCGCCGAATTGGCGAACATTATCAACGAGGGTGCGCTGCGCGCAGTAAAAATGCACCGCGAAGTAGTTGAGCAGGCCGATTTGGAGGAATCTATTGAGGTAGTTATTGCAGGCTACCAGCGTAAGGGCGCCGTTATCAGTCCCGAAGAAAAGAAGGTTATCGCTTATCACGAAATTGGTCACGCTCTGGTTGCAGCTATGCAGAAAAACAGCGCGCCCGTACACAAAATTACTATCATTCCCCGTACTAACGGCGCTCTGGGGTATACCATGCAGATTAACGATAACGACTCTGTTCTTATGAAAAAAGAGGAACTGTTCAATAAGATTGTTACCATTACCGGCGGACGCAGCGCCGAAGAAATTGTTTTTGGCAGCATCACCAGCGGCGCGGCTAACGATATTGAGCAGGCTACCAAAATTGCCCGCAGTATGGTAACCCGCTTAGGTATGACCGAGGAGTTTGACATGATGGCCACGGAAGTTGTCACTAACCAATATTTAGGCGGCGATGCTTCTCTGGCATGCAGTCAGGAAACGGCAGGACGTATTGATGCGAAGGTGCTTGCCATTATTAAAGAGGCGCATGTTAAAGCGCGCGAAATACTTCAAGAAAACCGCGTAAAGCTGGATGTATTGGCTAACTTCCTTTTAGAAAAAGAAACCATTACCGGCGATGAATTTATGGCACTGCTGCGGCAGGAAGAGCAGGTAGCAGCTGCTCAGGAAAGCGTTGAAGCTGCCAACTAAACTTGGCGCGGCAAAAACAGAAAAACTTCACATAAAAATACAAATTAGCTCTTGCTAACCAAAACGATACGTGCTATAATAAGCATGTAGTTAACAAGCGCTAACCAACAAACGAACCTTTCTGATTTTGCAGCCTTGACCTTGACCATATTCCCCTCCAAAGGTTGGAGCCTTGGAAACTATAACCACATTTGGGGCGCTTTGTCAAAAGCGCCCTTTTCTTTTCAACTAAAAAAGTCTGCACTGTAACGGTGCAGACTTCAGACTGTCGAAAAAGGTCGCCGAGAGGCGGCCTTTTT
>ULSP01018933.1_pt1 | contig 13620 bp, 13 predicted proteins | sample 1956811 | NCBI WGS metagenome assembly ULSP01 (sample SAMEA4835711, study PRJEB28245) | human gut metagenome | biome: gut microbiome; material: fecal sample | place: Denmark | collected 2008
CGGGGAGCCGCAGCGGCCAGCGCAGCAGTCGGAAGCATGGTCATGAGCATGATGACCGTCAAAATACTTGCAATAATTCTTTTATTCATAATGTCCTTTTCCAATAGCACTATTGCACTAAATTTCCTGTATATCGTTTTAACTTTTTTACTGATACCGCGACCAGTCCGGTGCGCTTGTGAGCTTCGTCCACTTTTCGTTAACCTCGCCCTTACGGTCAAAGTCGTGGCTGTTTGTTGCCTCCTGAACTGCGAGGAAATGCCAGTCGGTCGGATGATTGTCCGGCCAAACGGTCATGTTGTTCAGCAGGTCATCCTCACTCTGCGGCATACGGCAGAGCACGCGGTTGATCATCGTCATTGCCTCTGCGCGGGTGATGTAGTTGCTGGGGCGGAAAGTTCCGTCAGAATAGCCTGCGATCCAGCCCAGTGTTGCGGCTCTCTCGATGTACTTTTCTGCCCAGTGACCGGAAATATCCGTGAAGTTACTGCTGGTGCTGATCTGGGTCTTATCGAAACGAGCGCAGATCGTTGCAAACTCGGCGCGGGTAATGGGAGCATCCGGGTCGAAAGCCTCAGCATTGCGTCCCTTAACGACACCCAGTTTCGCCATCGTGGAAATCGCCTTGTTGTGCCACTGTCCATCCGTTACATCCGTGAAAGTATTTTCAGCGGTGAGATTGCCGTCACGCACATCTTCCTTGAGCAGTCTGAAGAAGATGGTAGCGACTTCGGCACGGCTGATGTTCGCGTTCGGACGGACAGTGCCATCGGAGTAACCGACTACATAGGCGTAGTGGTCATCGCCGTTCAGCATATCCGGCACTCCGGTAGCCTCCCAGCCTGCATAGACCGTCTTGTTGCCCGTCATTTTCACATTGGTGATCTTGTCGGTCAGCGCTTTGTCGGCGTACCAGCCGGTGAAGGTGTAGCTCTCGCGTGTCGGGGTCTTGTCGAGCGTCACCTTCGTGCCGGAAGAATAGCGTTCATCCTTGTAAGCTGTACCGCCGTTCGACTCGTAGTGCAGGGTGTACCGGGTCGAATGGCCGGAGGAGGAGCTGTTCTTTGCCCACTGTGCGGTATAAACAGCATTGTCCGTTACCGTTGCAGCTACAGACGGTTGCCAGCCGGTAAAGGTATAGCCGCTGCGGGTCGGTGTACCGGAGAATGCAGGGGTCGGATCACCGCTGTGCAGTCCGGTGGTTGTCTGATCCCTAAAGGCTGCACCGTCAACACCATCCTTGTAGGTCACGGTATAGGTCGTGTTGACTTTCCACTGGGCGTAAACCGTCATATTGTCGGTCACATCAGTCGTAGCGGTAAAGGCATCACCCGTACCGTCCGCCTTGGTATTCCAACCCATAAAATCATATCCGCTGCGGGTCGGTTCAGTCGTCGGCAGGTCAAAGTGATTTACAACACCGGCAACCTTGTCCTGCACCATAATACGAGGGTCGGCCTCGGTATCGCCGCCGTTCTTATCGAATATGACACGGACACCATTGGCCACCTGCCACATATAGTAATTGTCCGTACCATCGGCATCGGCCATGCGCTTGAGGAACCAGCCGTCTTCCACGGCATCTGCATTACCCAATACAAACACATCCTGTGCGGGGGAATCGGTGTTTTTCTTGGAAAGAATGTAGTTGTCACCAAGTGCAGGCTTTTTCAGAGTCTGCCAATCAGCGGGGTCCACCGTGTTGACCGTGGTGGTGCCAGTGGAAAGGCCGCCGATTTTCAACGGGATATCAGCAGCTGTGTAATTCGTCACGACTGCCGGTAAGCGCAGCTCAGCGTTTGTGCCTGCATAGTTCCCGCCAAACTCAGACGGCTTCATCAACGCCATCATGCCACAGGAACTCACATCACCAGCAACATGAGTTGAACCGTGACCAATATATTTACCGCTTGTCCCAACTGTCATCGTCCCTGCAACATCTGTATCATAATCTGGCCCGGTAGCGCCTGTAAAAAGCTGTTCCCAAGTGCCGTTGACAACGGCGCTGCCGGTCAGCTCTACAATATCTTCATCCGTTTTGAGCGAACTGCCCGCGTCAACGGTCAGATCACCGGCCAGCCACAGGCCGTTCAGTGTTACCTTGGAATCGTTCTTCACATAGACCTGTGTTGCGGACTGGATGAACGGAATGGTTGCGTTGCAGGCAGTCATCGTCACAGTCACATATTCCGGTGTACTGCTGTAATTCGTGGTAGGAAGTACGCCAGTACGGATTTTGGGACTGCCGGTAATCGTGATCTGTGAATCCTCGTTGACCGTTTTGCCATTGGTCAACCGAACGATATTCACATCGCCGCCGTCTACATTGACGGAGCATTTACCGGTTACTGTACTTTTATAATTTGCTAAAATATCGCCCTCATCGTCATCCGGGTCCTCATAATAGTAGTTCTTCAGCTCAACATTCGTGGCGTTGATGGTCACATCGCCGCCGACCGTCGAAGAATCCGATGCACCGGTGATATTTTCCACATGAGAACCATGAGCATTGATAGTAATGCTACCACCAACATTGCCACGGATGGCGCCATAGATTTCAGGAATATCATACCACTTGTCGTGATCAGTCGTAGGGTCTACACCCTTATCCCAGCTCCAGACATTCTCATAGGTGTCGATCGTAATGTTGCCGCCTACCGTATAATTGCCCTCAACGCCGGGATAGGTTGCAAAGCGGTTGCCTGCGCCCACGATGGGCCAGTTGCCGTTCAGCCGCAGAGTCCGGTCCGTGTTCTCGTAGTCCGGCGAACCGGCGATGATATGCAGGTCGCCGCGGATGATGGACGTATCGACGAACTCCTGCGTGCCGCAGATCTCGTTGGCCCGGCCGGAACGAATGTCCAGCGTCACATCGCCCCTCATCTCACAGCCGTAAGTGCCCTCGATGGCCGGTGTGGTAGCGCCGTTCTGGTTATCATAGATCAGCGTTGCATTGCCGCCGACATACACATCGGGGATGTTTGTAGCATCGCCGCTGGTACCATCACCCTTGACGCAGCCGGGGTTCAGATGGTTGCCGCCCTGCATTTTAATATCGCCCGTGATCTCCAAATAGGTATCGCCCACAACATTGCCCTGATACGAGCCGCCGATCACATCGTGCAGACCGCTGGAAGAGGACGGGTTGATATAGCCGCTGGCGGCAATCACCACATAGGTGCTGGCAACATTGGTCTTGTAGCCGCCGCCGTAGAGCGTTTCGCTCAAATGGATCTGACCGTTTTCGGTGAAAATCGTCCGATAACCGTTGCAGAACAGTCTGCTGCCGGTCACATTGACATTATCAAATGTGCAGTCACCGGTCAGAACACCATAGGAAGGGAAGGAAAACTTCTTCATTTCTCCATCTTCACTCTTCACTGTGATGTGCTTGCCATCCACGCCAAAAGACGCAATATATCCGCTTTCACGATCATTGGGGAGCGTTATGTCCGCTTTCAGCACAATGGTCGCTTCATCCTCGGCTCTTGTCGCAATCTGCGTCAGCGCGTTGCTGAGTTCAGCTGTAGTAGATACTTCATAGCTTGGCGCGGTGACAGTCGACTGCTCCGCATCCCCCTCTGATTGAGGTAGGATCGTTTGGGTTTCACCGGTGTCAGATGCTTCAGCATTCGTATCATCCGCCGCAAATGCGGCTGTTGGCAATGATGCGAGTAGCATTGCCGCTACTAACAGCCCTGATAGGATTCGTTTTTTCATATTGATTTCTCCTCCTATTTAACGCTATCAACCAGTCAAAGCACTGATGAACAGCGCATATTAACAAAAAACAAGACGTAAAATGCAGAGAATACCACATAATTTGCGTTCTGTGGTATACAATCTCATATTGTGAGATTTATCGCAGTTCAAAACACCGTCGTAGCGCAATTCCTCACAAATTGACGTAAAAAATCCGAGGTAATGTGATAGATTATAGATTCTCGTCGATTATGTGAAATAGCTCTTGCAAACAGTATACTGCAATGCTATAATTTCACCGCATAATTAGTGGATATTCAGACGTTATGCAATAAAATATCACAGAACGCAAATTATGTTATCACAAGTCCCAATCGCCCCATTTGGCGTGCGTGAATAGTCCCGCTCTCTGCCGTATAAATGCGGGTGGTGACAATGCTGGAATGTCCCAAAATGTCAGCGAGGCGGCTCAGATCACGCTCCAGCGAGTAAAAAGTGCGGGCAAACAGGTGACGCAAGTTATGGGGAAAGACCTTCTCCGGCGCTACCCCAGCACGTTCACACAGGCCCTTCATATCTCGCCAGATATTTGACCGGTCTAACGGCCTACCCGTCCGGGTGGTGAATACCACCCCGGCGGTCTTTTTTTGTTTTCGCACATAGTTCCGAAGAAGCTGACGCAGTTTGTCCGGCAGGAACACCATACGCCGTTTGCCTTTGCTGCTGATCTCGACCCTGCCGTTCTGTACGGACTCAACGGTAATAAAGCGCAATTCTGACACACGGATACCCGTAGCGCAGATGGTCTGAATGACAAGGGCAAGGCGCTCGTTGTTCTTCCGTTGTGCTTCCTGCACCAAACGGTCATACTCTGCTTTCGTCAGCTCTTTTGATTCATCTATAAATAATGCTTTCTGCACTTTCAGCAGTTTCACAGATAGCCCTTGCCAGCCATAAAATCGAAGATAGCCGTTGACGGCGATAAGCATGGAGTTCACCGTAGCTGGGGCATACTTGCTGATAAGCAGTTCCTTCCAGTCAATCAGTGCAGATTTGTTCAGCGGCGCATTGTGCAGGTAGCCGCAGAGTTCATTCAGGTCATGCCTGTATTTCTGAAGTGTAGCAGCAGACCGCTCCTGCTCCCGTAAGTGGGTCAAATATCTGTCAATCATGGTTATCGTTACAGCGGGGTGTTTTTTCGACATATCAGTACCTCCAAATTGTAGTACCGATATTTTACCGCATCTGTAAGAGCTATTCAGTTGCGTTTTCCGGCATATTGACCCAACGGGCTTTCCGTGTTTGAGGGTGAATCACCAGAGTCGGCTTCCCCAGCGCAAGGGCATAGGCCACGGCCTTGTCTTCTGCACTGCCATTGGAAAGGTCGGGGTCATAGACAGTCATTAAAACCTCCGACTGCTTGATGATTTGCTGATAGGCTGAAAACTGGGCGTCTGGTTGCTCATGGAGAGCGATGCAGATTATGTCCGTGCAGCTCGCCAGCATATTAAAATAACGGTCTCGCAACTGCGGTGTCCACTTGGTAGCCTGCCCTTCGTGGGGCAGGGCACAGATCAAACGAAGGGCTTGGTCATTTTCCCTCAGCGTGTTGATGATCTCTGCGGCGTATAGCCCCACGCCGGGGTCACAGGCAACTTGAAATTCTGTCACTCCACATTGACGCAGTTCCATAATACACTGAGCCAGTTCCAGTTTCATTCGGCGGCATTGGGTATCTTCTTCATCAAAGCCCCACGGAAACCGCATGGGATGCTGGCCTATAATCGCACAACGATAGTTCTCCATAACTGCGTCCTCTCTATTTCGCAACTCACCAATTCCGTCATGTGCTTTCCTATACTATAATATTGCTCACTAATTAAATCAATAGCTCTCTGATACATACAGAAAAGAGATTTGGGAAACCGTATAATTTGCTTATCATCAGAAAGGCAGGACACCGCATGAGCAAAGAAGTTTCCTTCAAAAATCGTGACCGTTTCGTACAGCTTGGGATCGCCATTGCGGCGCTCCGTAAAATGCGTGGTCTGTCACAGGAGAAGCTGGCCGAGAAGGCCGGTGTTAGCCGCTCACTCATCAGCACGATTGAAGCGCCGAACATGGCTCACGGCTTCTCGCTGGATGTATTCTTTGATATTGCCGATGCGCTGGAGGTCGATCCCGCTGACCTTATCAATGCTTCTATGTTCCCGGACAGGATCATAAAATCGAAATAGCTTCTAATGCGTCTCAAACTGAGACGCATTTTTCGACGATTTATGCGTCAAGCCCTGTATCTGACTTACCTCTTATTTTACTGTATTGTGGGTATAATCACAATATGGTTTTCTCAGAATACCACATATAATTTCTTTATCAGACAGGAAATGTGGTGATGGAGATAGTCGATTACGGGCCGCTGTGGGAAACTATGAGACGAAACAATGTGACGCAATACCAGCTTTTGCAGAGCGGCATTGATAATCACACGCTCGACTCCCTCAAAAAGGGCGGAAACATCACCATGCTTACCTTGGAGAAGCTGTGCAAGATCATTGGCTGTACTCCGAACGATGTTGTATCCTTCAAGTAGCGGTTACCGGCGTTTGGGCTGGTGGCCGCTATTGCTTTACCAAAAAAAGAAACAGGCGGACAGCTATACAGCTATCCGCCCATCTGAAATTATCTTGTTGTCCGAATCAGTGTTTGTGTTTTCAGTAAAAGCGATGCCAATACACGGTGATCTTCCCGCTCTACCCACCATTGGGGCATCAGAAATTGCAGCGCCCGCTCTGTCCATAGGTAATCCAGATGGGTCAAAGTGTTCTGTTCCAGTCCTTTGCACAGCCGGGAGTAGCCAGCACGGACAGGCTCACAAACCGAGGCACGGTCAAGATACCGGCCTATAAAGCCGCAGAGAACAGCAGCTTCTTCCTCTGTATAGGTCATAGATACCCCCAATCACACACGATGGGTATTGTAGCATACTGGGAAGCCAAATGAAAGGGGAAAAATGCGTCTCAATTCGAGACACATTTCGACAGCAGCTAAAACCCCGTCCAAACCGGAGAACCTTTATATAGGAAGGTCTGCATATCGCCACAGTCTGCGTCAGACAGATCCCGCAGTCTTTTGTGGGTCTTAGAAATGAACAGCTGACTTTTCAACGGTGGGTGCGCTTGATAACGCTCTATCAATTCATCTACTTGACAGGCACAGGCATAGCAGGCAGGTTCATGCTCTTGAATATGCTGATAAAAATAGCCGGTATGGAACGGGCAAAATACGCAGCATGACGCCTTCGTTTCAATTCCCCATACTTCTTTGTTATAGGCATAGCAGTCGCTCCGTGTCCAGCCCATATCTACAAGTGGGTACTTATTTTCAAATAAGACAGCTTTGCTCTCTTTTGCCCGGCGAGCTTCCTCGGCCATGATCCCCATATGTAGCCCGTGGGCGTGCTTATCGACAGGAAGTGTTCGTTCCCTTGGTCGGTAACAAAGCAGTTCATACCGTACAAAGCGCTCTATCATCTTTATTTTGTAGTCCACCGTACACTGCCGCGGCATCCTGCCTTTCTTGCCATCTTCCCCCAATGTCCAAAACGGGATGCTGGAAACTCGCGCTTTTCCAAATCTGCTTACATAGTCTCCGTATAAGTCTACATCCAACTTATAAAAAGGAATACCGACCCTGCGGCACAGGTCAGCCGCAAACGCAGCTTGCCGATATACCCAACTTGGCTCTGCGTGGAGATCGCAGAAGATAACCGTATCGTATATGGGGACTTCCGGCCAGACCGGATAGCCCTTTATTGCGTTTTCACAGGACATTCCAACCAAGGTTGTGCTGGGCGTTCCGGCTCCATAGCTTAAAATCTCAAGATTATCCAAGGTCAACATGATGGCACCTCCGAGAAGCAGGGTATCATCATTGGCTCAAACACGCAAAAAATCAGGCTCACACCGCCAGGAAGGCAGTGTGAGCCTAAAATAATGTGTCTCGATTTGAGACGAATTTCGACAGCAATCACAGACTGACGGGATCTTCGACTTCTTCAACGAACAGCCCCATGAGGTCATGGTTAGTCCCCACGTTGGTCACTTCAAAGTGATTGACGCAGTGCTGAAGCCACGGGAAAGTGTCGCTCATATCGTGGATCAGATCGAATATCTCCAAATCCGTTGTTTTGTAGCGGGAATGGTAGCCGGAATACTGTTCATGGGAAAAATTCCGTTTCGTCAGGAACTTTTTTATCAATTCGTAAGCGCCCTTTGGCCGGGTTTTGGAGTAGTATTCCTCCAAATCCTTGATCCGCAAATCAAAGTAGAGCGCCTTAAAACGCTTGGCTTCTTTCCTCGCCATTATGCAGCACTCTCACGGTGGGCATAGTGATAGAGAACATCCTCCACGATGAAGTCCGTCTCATTTTCACCGTCATCACTATTGTACCAAAGCCATTTGACAAGGTAGGCCATAAACCATTCCTTGTCCTTCAGGGTGGTGATGAGCCGGCCAAACGTACCATAGTCACGCGGCATCCCATTTCCGTAATAGCAGATCGTCCCATCAGAGAGCGTTTCTCTGCGAAAGCCATACTTGGTGAAGGATTTGTCCAACGCGGCATAGATGGACTCTGGAGCATACTTATGCTCCGCTCGCATCTGAGCATCGTTAAATTTGATTTCCAGCTTCAGCATGGTATCTCCTCCTGTCGGCCAAAAAAGTTCTTTTTATATTCATAGTATATAGGATACCCCCTCGATTTGCAATGTATTTCTCCGTCGAAAAAAGTCAATTATCTGAAAAGTAATCCGGCCGCGCAACGGAAATGAAACCGCTTGTGCCGGTAATGACCACACTATTAGCACCGCTGGCGCAGTGGATCACCAACAGGCTGCCATCCTCGTCCCGGCCGCAGATAATGCCAACATGGGAATTGTCCGGGTAAAACACCAAGTCACCGGGCTGGGCATCCGACCATGAAATATCAGTGCAATACGAGTGCTGCATGGTGGCGCCGCCGCCATGGCCGATGATATAACTGCCGCCCGTGGCGTTGTAAAAGGCCCAATCCACGAGTCCACTGCAATCTAACCCGTAGGGCCGATAGGTGCCGGTGGTGGAACTGCCTGCGGCTGTGACCTGCCGCAGCTCGCCCCAGCGGGAATCCCAGCCGATCACGAGGCTCTTGCCGCCCCAAAAGTATGAAACTTTTCCGTAGAGCGTCAATGCGTTCTGAACCACAGCCTTGCGCTCCTGGGAGAGGTCTGCCGGAAGGCTTTGAAGCACTTGCACTGCGTCCGCATTGGTGATCGTCAGGCTGGAGGCCAGTGAAGCCAGTGTGGCCCGGTCTGCCAAAAGCTCGTCCAGCGCTTCGTTTTGATACCGGGTAAAGACGTAGGCCGTCCGCATTTCATCCGCCGTTTTTGGCGTGATGGTGATGTGCAGGATATATTCTGTCCAACCATCATCGTCATCACCGCCCGAATGGTTTATCGTCTCCACCCAAGAGGTGATCTTCGTCATATCCCAGAATACGGCGGTCAGGCGGGCTACCCGGTCAGCATCCAGCGTGGCCACATCCACGCCATCATCCGTGCCTGCGGTTTTAGCTGCAAAAACAGCCAGCACTTCCGGCCAGTCCGGGGTCTGCCCTTGAATGTCGATGCTGTCATAGTCTCCGGCCTGCAACTCCTCCAACTTTGTATTGTAGGCGATATTCACCTGCGCCACGGCCTCGGCTACCGACACAGTATTCGGTGCATTACGCTCTGCGGCAAAATACAGGCCAAACGGGGAACTTGCTACAGCCGCAATGATGATAATGACTACCAGTGCCACCAGGACAACGCTCCCGCCTACCAAACCGGCCAGTGCGGAGATCAAGGCAGCGGCGGCACGGCGGAGCATCCCAGCTGCCCGCTTGAACAGCTCTACCGCTGTCTTGGCGGTCTTTTTTGCCTGTGCCGCAGTCTGGTGGATCTGTTGCTGCGAAGCGGTTTTCTGTGCTGCTAATATAGGCTTTGCCGCAGTCTTGAAGGATGTACGCTTAACCTTTGGAGCAGGCAGGGACTTTTCTGGCTTGCTTCTGCTATGATCGTTCACGGCAAACCGTTTCTTCTCTTTGAAAGCGCTGTGCTTCGGCGTATCCGTCTTTGACGGTGAAACCGGCTCCCATTCAGCGTCACAGAAAGCAGGCGGCTCCTCCACAGAATGAACGATCCGTTGCTCCGAAAGCAGCTTGCTCTTCTGCTTGTCCGCTACGAACTGGCGACGTGCTTCAAACTGCTGCTTTTCATCCAGTGGCCTTGCTTCTTCAGCGGAAGGAGTCTCCAAGAAGTTTTTATTTTTAGGCACTGTGTATCTTGCAGGGGGTTCCCGCGAAGCGGCGGTTTGCTCATTTGCTTTACGCTCACGCGGAATACTCGCAGCCGATTTTTCCTTTATCGGCGGTTTTTGCCTTGCCCTCAGCACCTGCGCCGCACGATCCTGCACCGTGTCCACCGCCCAGTTGGCCGTGTCCTCTACTTCATCGACAGTCTGCGTTTCTGTGCTGTCTGATTCCGGTTCCCGACGCTCCGCCAACTGCTGGCGGTACTTCTCCTTTAGCAGTTTGGCCCGATGGCGGGGATCAAGCATAGCGGTACGCTTGCTCTTGGGCTGGCCCATTTTAGGCTTCTCCTTAAATTCCGGCAATCCGGTACACCCCCTTAATGTGTCTCAATTTGAGACGAATTTCGACAATGCTCATTTGTCCCCCGGTGTCGTGGTCATCAGGCGATAAAGGGTGCCGTCACGGGGAAACTCGTTGACGAAGGGGATGATGGAACTGCCGATCCGCATAAGGCCGTGACCGGCCTCCACATTCGTCACATGGCTCATCTGCGTTTCCGAGATATGCAGCAGCTTCGCCAGCTCCGCCCGGTCAGTTGCCGCCTGATTGAGCAGGATCAAAAACTCGCTGTTGGCCAGCATCAGGCGGGCCGTTTCCGAGCGCAGACATTCCTCAATATTCTGCGTGGCGGCGGTCATGGCAGCGGCGTACTTGCGAAAGCGTTTCCAGCACTTGTAGAGAAATTGTGCGGAGTAGTAATACTTGAAGAACAAATACACCTCGTCCACGAATACCCATGTGTACCTTCCGGCCAGCCGATTTGCCGCCACGCGGTTCTGGATCGTCTCCAGCACCACATTCAGCGCCGTGGGCTTGAGCTGTTCACCCATCTCGTAGAGGTCAAAACAGACAATGCGGTTATCAATATCAAAATTGGTTTCGTGGGCGAACATATTCAAGCTGCCCTCCACGAACAGCTCCGATGCAAGGGCCAATTCCTGTGCTTCACGCTCCGGCTGCCGCTTGACCTCGTTGCGCCAATCCGGGAGAGTCGGAATCCTGCCTTCGCCGCCGCTCTTGATGAAATCGTGATAGATATTGGCGGTACAACGGTCAATGATAGACTTATGGAACGCCCCCAGCTGTCCGACACCCATCTGCTGTTCGCAAATGCTCATCATCAATTCGGACTTCATAGCCACCGGGTTCTCCCCGGCTCCATAGCCCCGGTTAATATCCAGCGGATTGATGTGGTGCGGGCTGGATGGCGAGATCTCCAGCACCGCCCCTTGCAGTGCCCGCGTCAGCTCGCCATACTCACGCTCGGCGTCGATCATAATAATATCGTCATTGGTAGAGAGGGCAATAAAGGTGATAGCCTCCTTCATGCTGAAGGACTTGCCGCTGCCCGATACACCCAGCACAAAGCCGTGTGGGTTCAGCAGCTTCTTTCGGTTGCAGATCAAAAGATTTTTACTTACGGCGTTGACACCATAATAAATACCGCCCGCGTCTTGGATCTCCTGAACGCGGAACGGCATTAAAACGGCGGTAGATTCAGTTGTCAGTGTGCGGGTGGTCTTGATGCGGCGCAGGCCATAGGGTAGGGCCGTATTCAACCCGTCCTCCTGCTGGTATCGCAGAACGGAGAACTGACACGCCTGCTCCAGCCCAATCGCTTGCAGCGTCTCCGTGTCGGTGTTCAGCTGCTCCAGCGTGTCCGCCATGTGTACGATGGTGACATTGGCAAAAATCATCCGCTGGTCGCGGGTACTCAGATCGTCCAGAAACTCCTTCGTTTCCGCCCGCAGCTGCTCCAGCTCATAGGGAACGCTGGCCGTGAAGTTATTGCGGCTGTTCTGGCGCTGCTGCCACCGGGCAATATCCGCTTCGATACCGAGGATACGGCTCTGCACCTCCCGGATGGCCTCATCGGTGGGAATGGGGAGAATATCAATGGACAGCATGAGGTTTTGCGGAAAATCAGACAGCTTGGAGATCATCTCGTCCTTGATGTAGCTGGCATAGTCCCGCAAAAACAGAACACGGCCAACTTTGCCGCCCATCTCGAAGTGGTCTGCTTTGAAGCATAGACCATCCGGGCAAATATAGTCCCGGAAGTCATGGCCTTTCTTCATGGCATCGCTGAGATCAAAGCGGAAATGCTCTTCCTCACCGGGGCGGAAGAAATCATGGAAGATACGCAGCCGATCCTGGTTGTCCAGCGCCTTTGCGCCGCTCTCCAGCCGTCCGAAGTTTTTGCTGAGATCGGCGTCTACCCGGTGAAAAAAGGTGCGGGCCTCATCCATGTTCTTCCGAGCCACCGAAACCGTGATGTACTTGTCTTGAATCAGATCGTTGCTCTCTGCGGCCTTGTCGGTCAGGACGCGGTTGTACTCCCTGCGGTAACTGTCCAGACTGTCCCCTCGCTCCCGCATCAGGACACTGCGCTGGAAGTCCGCGCCGTTGAGACGCCGGTTGTTGATGGTGATTTTGGTAGTGGCATCCGTTGGCAGGCTATTCAGTGCGCCGCAATAGGCCGTAAACATATCTCTCTGATCCTCATGGGAGGCCAGTGCATAGTTGATGTCTGCGAAGCGCCATGTGCGGCTGAACTTGCCGCCGGTTTGCCAGATGCCGTCCCGATAGATCTTTTGGATGGGGATGGATTGCTGGACGCTGCGAGGGATTCGGAACCGCTCGCGCTCACTTCTGTCTGCGGCAATCAGCGTTTTAATCATAGATGTTTTTCTCCTTCTCGTTCAGAATTTTGCAGTACAGATTTTCGGAACGGAACACGCGCGGCCCTGCACATAAAATCTGTGATTTGATAACAGCCCACACAAACCGCTCAAAGGTCAAGCCGTTATAGCGGAAGAAGCCAGCTGCGGCCAGCGGCGCGGCGGCCACGATGCACACCCAGCTGGCGGTTTCTTTGCCAATAGCTCCCTTCGTCAGAAAGTAGGTGCCGATAGCAACGCTTACGGCCAGCACCGCACAAATAAATTGGCGAGTAGACAAGCCGAAGAAAATCGTCTCACTGTGCTGCCGGACTTCTTTGGGTATCTTAATTTCCATATACCTGTCTCCTGTCGAAATGTGTCTCAAATTGAGCCGCATTTCTTCTGAATTGATTTATTTTTCGATTTTTTGACACGATTTTTGAGGTATGAGATAATAGAAGTACCAAATATAGGAGGTTTTTACTATGACGATCCTGCAACAGGTACTTCTTGCTTTCGCCGCATTTGTTCTGTTTATCTTTGCAATCCGGTTGGTGTTCGCTCTGCTCCTGCGCCTGCAACTTCTGCCTATGCTGGTCTGGCTGGGCGTAGGCCGCCTTTACCCCCAATGGGCAGCGGCACATCCCTTTGTGTTCTACGGTGTTCTGGCACTTTTCGCGTTGCTGGCACTGTCCTACTGGCTCCGCCCGGTGGTGGAGTGGGTACAGGAACGGCGAATGCTCCGGCTGGCCGAGCGGCAGATCAAAAATGACCTGCACCGTGCCAACGCAGAGGGACGCACCATTACCGGATTTCAGCTGTGCAACGGCGTACCCATCCCTGAATATAAGGACTGAA
>ULSP01060491.1_pt1 | contig 13471 bp, 18 predicted proteins | sample 1956811 | NCBI WGS metagenome assembly ULSP01 (sample SAMEA4835711, study PRJEB28245) | human gut metagenome | biome: gut microbiome; material: fecal sample | place: Denmark | collected 2008
GTAGGAGCGGGAGTAGGACTGCTGGTGTTGTTCCGCGTGAACCCGGATAAAAAGGAAAATCTGAAAATCGTGGGAATTTTATATGTGATTGGTGTTTTGACAGGAATTGTGATAAACTGGCTGTAGGCACAAGCAGTGTTTCGAGGTGGAAAGCACTGCGCCCTCGAGATCGCGATATAAAAGGACAGATATCTATGGAAGAACATAAATGTGAACACAATGATATTTCTTATCCCAAGGGATTAAAATGGACCAAACAGAGAAAATGCGTGTATCAGGTGCTGGAGGAAGCGACCGAGCCCCTCAGCGCCGTACAGATTTACAATCGTATTGAGAGAGATCACGAAGGCAGCGATTATGCTGTATCCACGATCTACCGGATTCTGGCAACATTTGAAGAACATGGAATGGTAGAGAAGACAACGTTCATGGGAGACGGTACCGTAGTATACGAATTGAACCGCGGGGAACATACCCATTATGCGGTCTGCCTGGAATGTCATAAGCGGATTCCGCTGCCCAGCTGCCCCTTTGCACATGTGCATTTAGAGCAGGATACCGGAGATTTCACTGTCACCGGACACAAATTAGAGCTGTACGGCTACTGCAAAAAGTGCCAGGAAGCCCGTAAAAAACAGTAATTTCACCTATTGTACAAATAAATCGAAAAAAATATTTAAATTTTTTTCAAAAAGTACTTGCATTCTTGAAAACCATGTGATAATATATGTCTTGTCGTTGCGGGAGACGCAACAACGACACAGAAATGCACCGCTAGCTCAGTTGGTAGAGCACCTGACTCTTAATCAGGGTGTCCAGGGTTCGAGCCCCTGGCGGTGCACTCAAGAGGACTGTTTTTGGAGACTTAGGAGCTCCGGGGACGGTTCTTTTTTTGTCCCCAGAAACTCACTAGACACCCTGACCTCTTGTTAATGGTGTCTAGTAGCCACGCTGGAAGAATATCGGATCCAGCTGATACACCGGAGCACCGAGCAGCTTCATTTGTGCAGCCATGGCGACATAGGTTTTCGTTGCAGCATAATCATAATGCCCCAGGAACACACGTAAAAATTCCAGGTTACCGCCGCCGATCAGGTAGGAGATCGCAAACGTGTGACGGAGCAGATGCGCATGAAGCCGATCTATACCGGTGCTGATCTTCAGATCCTGAAAGATCATCTTCACCGTGTTAGATGTAAGCGGACACTCCGAATCCCGAAGCTGACGGAGCATATATCCGGAAGTAATACCGGTGCGCTGGTCATACTCCTGCAATGCGCTGATCAGAAAGTCCGGAACCAATACAAACCGGCTTTTGTTTTCCTTAGAATTGACGATGTGCAGGATGTTCCGCTCCGGATCCAGATGATGTACCTGCAGATGACACACTTCTTGTCGGCGCAGGCCGCAGTCAAGCAACAGGTGAAAGATACAATAATTCCGCAGCCCCTGCTCTGTGCCCCGATCGAAAAGCGCATCGATCTTTACCACATCCTCAACGAATAATGGCAGCTCAGCCACGGCATCATCCTTCGGCAGCTTCACACCCTTTAAATAATCCGGACTAAAGTTATTCTCATATGTCCAGTGCAGAAACGCCTTTACAGATCTGCAATAGCTCCGGATAGAAGAGTTCTTGATCTTCCTGGTACGCAGTTCCAGGATAAAATCCATGTAGACAGATCCAGTAAGTGCATCAAAGCTGCTCACGGCAGGATCTACCCGATAATGACTTTCCAGGAACCGGAAAAACAGATCCAGATCATCCGTATACTTAAGTATAGTATCCGTGCTGCAATAAGTACTCCGGTTGTTTATGTATACGTCACGGAGCTGTTGGATGGTCAAGTGAATTTCCCCCTTGCAAATCTAAGTTGTTTATACTATCATAATCGTAAAGAGTGCCGTCACTTTCATCCAGCAGACGGAAGCGGTGCTTTTCAGAAGATACGAAGACTCCGGAAAGTTCATCCTCATTAAACTGCCGGAGTTTTTTCTGTTTATATCTCTGCGCTTCCATGATGTCGTTATCATTCATCCGGAGAAGTGCTTCAAAGCAGTCCTGCAGAGGACTGTCCTCATTGATCCCACGCATATAGATGCCGAGGGTCACCGCTGACCCGATCACACGCTTTTTCATGGATTCAACGGAGAGCTTTCGGTTATAGTTTCTTACCAGCTTCACCTCATCCGGTGTCATTTTCATGTCAATACAGCGTGTGCTGCGGAGAGCTTTCCAAAAACCACAGTACGGTCTCCGGTACTTCTTGGAATCCCCGGTTTTCTCTACCATCTTAAAAACCCGTTCTGTCAGATAGTCAATGATCAGCTTCCGGTTATCCAGATAGTCATAGATCCGCTTACATTCTCCCTTGTTCCGGTGATCCTTGAACGGGATCAGATCATAGCTCTTGGAATGTCTGCGCATGGTCTGATATTCCACATTTACCACGTAGTTGAGTTTTGGTGTAAGTTTATCAGCCAGCCGGATCAGAGCATCCTCTTCTATGGTCAGTGTACCATCCAGGATCTGCCGCACATAATTTGTATAATACGGATCCTGACCGTGCTCCAGAAAGAACTCCAGTCTTGCAGTATACCGGTAGAACCAGTTCTTTTTCTGATAGCAGCGTTCATAGACCCATTTGTCATACTTAGAGATCAATCCGTTCATTTCCCAGATCTGAAAGAACCACGGCTTGTAATTCTGTTCGATCACTTCCCTGGTCTTCTGATAGATCCTGACGAATACCTTATCAGAACGCTTCCCCAGTGCCACATAGTCGATCTCATAGTCTTCGGAGCCGACCTTGTTTGTGACATAGGTTGCATTCTTGAACCTGTCCACACGCATCTTGTAAAAGTTTTCCGGTGAGAAGAAGGTCTCCGGGTCTTTCAGATAGTTGGAGTGCCAGCAGTAATCCACACGGTTCTCCTGGACGAAATCGATTTCCAGACCGAAGTATGCAGCTATGTTCTTGACATATTCATAACTGTTCTCAAAGGCATCCTTTACACCCATGATCCAGAGCATGTAGCTACGGATCTGCACCACGCACTCACAGGTAACAGACTCCCCACCGTCTGCCGCTTTTGGAACCACCGGCGCCAGGAAGATATCAAAGTACTCCGGATAACTTAAACAGGTCGTATAGAACCGGGAGAAGGTGACCGGCTTGAGATAGAGATTCTTTCCGAGTTTCGGCAGATATAACTCCGGCTGGTCTTCATTTCCGTTCAGATACGAATACTGCAGCTTGAAGAACTTGCGCATTTTCTCGACCTGCGGATCCTTGGATTTCAGCCGGAAGTCGTTCCGAAACTTCACGCTATAATAGAATGTATCGATGTTATGCAGGAATTTCTTGTGTGTGTATCCAAACCACTCATACTGATCCTCCAGGGGCATATCATGATACAGAATGTTATCGTTATTTTGTCTTTTGTCGAGCATATTCGACCCCCTAAAACTTAATTTGTCGGACAAAAACACGGTTTTTGCGATTTTTCCCCAAAAGCCGTTTCGGGGAAAAAAGTTTTCCACCATTTTTGTTAGAATACGAGCACGTTTCACCGTGTCGGACAATGGTTTTTGAGACCACGTATTACAGGGCGTGGCGCCAGCGCCTGCGCCGGCTTCGCGGGGCCCCTTAAACCCCGCTCATCCGTCTCATGCGCTGCACCTCTTTTTTATTCGCTTTTTCGTCAATTAACTCAAAATGATTGTAGGAATCATAGAGTTCATATACGGATTTCTTCGCCCAGAAGAAGTTGGAATCCACTGTCTGCTTCATGGGATACCACTTTTTGATACAAACGAACATATTCCCCCGGCTCAGGAACCCGAGCACAGCACCGATCTTTCCGGCGTTGGAGATCTTCCGGTGCACGAAATCGTACTCGATCAGTCCCCGGATCTGTCTGTCCAGCATCCGGTCAAACTGTGCGAGCAGGATCACGTCATAGCCATAATGACGGTGCTGGGAGAAGAAGGACAGCCAGGCACGCCGGTTCGGGGAAGAGTATTCCCTGGAATTAAAAAGGAGCTGCGCTTCATCGATGTAGATCTTAACCTCTCCTTCCCGGAGCCTGCGTCCGAGATGCTTTGCCAATCGCCGGGAGAACCGGAGCAGCTTGTCCGGATCCAGCCGATGGTTTGGCACATAAAGATATACACCTTTACATTTCTTTACCGCTTTTGTGTTAAAGTAAAAGTTACCGATCACCACGGAATCCTTGCGCTGCAGCCGGAGAGCAATCTCCCTAGCAGCATGGCAGCTCTTGCCGGATCCGGGAGTCCCGGAGTACAAAGATATCATAATAATTCCCCCTTATTGACTACTCGATCAGCTTCACCCAGCGGGCAATGATCGAGTAAATATAATAGACACCAATGGCGAGCAGCCAGGCAGAGCCGATGGCAACCATTTCAGAGACAGGAACAAACCAGTTAATATAACCAAGGTAAGGAAGCTTGCTGAATTTCTCGATTGTGTCAGCAAAGGGAGAAGTCGGGAAAGCCTTCATCAGTAGATCCAAAAAGCCATTGAGTAACGCCTGCATATCTGCCATAAAATCACCATCCTATCATTTTTTTCGTTGCAGCCATGAGCATAATCACAAAGCAGCCAAGCTCCCCCAGCCGGAAGATCTCCATCACCGGATCCATCCAAGCAAGATCTAACTCCAGAACCATATCTATTCCCAGGGAGTCCAGTTTGATCGGGATCTTAAAGCAGGGAGCCACCGGATCAGCAGACAGCGCCTGGATAAAATGTATAAAGTCGAAAGGGATACAGAAAGGGAAGATCAGCCGGAGATCTCTCTTGTAAGATTCCCCCTCTCCGTCAGTGCCGGGATCCGGAGAAGGATCAGGCTCTGGTTCAGGTTCCGGTGCTGGCTCCGGCAAGGCTGCAGTCAGGGCAGCAACTAGAGCATTCTTATAAGCTTCTGTATTTTCTGCCGGATCAAGTCCCGGTTCCGGTAGAGCTGCGGCCGCCGTAGACAATGCAGCGTTGATTCCAGGGAGCCGCCCCGGAGCAAACTCATAGCCGGTGAGAGGCTGCAGCCGTTCCGCCGTTGATGTTGCAAGATCCGGGAAATCATAAGCTTCACCATTCAGAAGACCAGTTAAATCACCTGTTTGAAAAAAAGCAAGAGCATGTTCTTTTGAATCAAACATAGGAATATTTATATTAGCATGACCGTTTTCCGAATATCGAAATTCATAAGAAGACCAATCATTTTCAGATAAAAAGCTACCTGTTGGTGAATAATTAATATAATGGTAGGAGACACGCATCGGAACAAGCCCATTATTTGAATCATAAGAAAAAAACATAAAACTATATGCATCATTCTGCTGAATTAACACATACGGACAAACCATTTTACAATTGTAAGATGAAAAAGTTGAATAGGAATCACCAATAAAATAGCTACTACCTACAATAAGATAATTTCCATCTGCATCTTGATCCAATTTCCCTGAAAAGCCTAAGTCTATATAATTATTTACATCTATGCCATCTATTTTTCCGGCATACAGATCTGCAATAATTCCAGCCATAGCAGAAAGAAGCGTACTCGAAACCAGTACATCTTGGATATATGTAAAAGGATCCTTATACCCAGTATCCGGCACCGGTGTGTTATCTGGATCAGAGGACGGAGTAGGAGTCGGATCCGGTTCATTGCCGCCAGTCCCGGAGATTACCCGGTATTTTGCAAACGTTTCAGAAGTCGGCAATTTCAAAGCATTACTTCCGAGCGTAGATTCAGCAGCATCCAAAGCTTCTTTTACAGTCATCTGAGAACCATCCGGCTGCGTTATGATGGTATCATAAAAAGGCGGTTCAGCCATGCTTTCCACTGATGTAATAAAAGCATCATAAAGCGAGGATCCAGATTCGTAATCATCCAGTCCGTCCTTGATGCCGGAAGATATAGCAACTGTTTCCAGCAGATTATAGAGCATCATGGTCAGCTCCACGGCAAATTCTTCACTAACTGCGACAGATGCAGCCTTAACTTTTAGCGTATTTCCACCCAGCACGCTGCCAATCACAATGACCATGGCGAGCAACAGCGCTGATATTCTTTTCTGCATAGTTATCCCCCCTCCGAAAAATTCTTATCTAACAAAGCATGAAAGCCATCTTCCCGAACATCCGGAGGTTCACAACAGGCATCCATGCCATCAGCAGGATCTTTAAAATTTCTCTTGCAGCAGAGAATAACATCCGGATCGTAAAAGATACATTCGTATTCCCTGCAGTGTTTCTCATCAAAATAAGTTACCATTTCCACCTTTACCTTTCTTGTCCTACAAATTCCCGGAAATCACCGGCGTGCTGCAGCAATTTTGTCCGACAAAGTTTGTCCTACAAAAGTCACACTGCAGAGTCAAACCTGCAGCAATTTTGTCCGACAGCACCAAAAAAGGGCGGGAAGCTTCAGCTCCTCACCCTTCCCGGTTAGAGACTATTCAGTTTTTAAGCACTCTTCAGAGACTTCAGCCAGCGGATACCATATTTAACGGCAACACTTGCACCGACGATGGTGACAGCAGCGGGTACCACAATACCCAGAACCTTGAACAGGTCACCCTGAACGCTGGTAACAGCAGCCTGCATGATAGCGGCAACATCGAAAGATGCAGCTGCACCAGCTTCAGCAAGAGCAGTAACAGTTAATAAAGGCATATTATTTTCCTCCTTCTATGAGCTGGAATATGTAGAAACATACATATCCCGTTAATATAGCTACGCATTCGCAGACGGCGCCGATGATCATACACTGCGATGCAATAGACACGTAAGTAAAAATATCCATCATTTCCTCCCATTCCACAGGCCCAGCATGATAAGCATCCCGGCAATGATGCCAAGGCATATAGATATCATCAGCGTGTTCTCCTGGATCTTGACGGTCTGATCCTGGGAGACTGCAAGCTGTTCTGCCAGGGTATCAGCCTGTTCTGACAGATATTGATTCGTCTGCAGGAGATCCTCATGAATCATCTGCAGAGCTTCGGAATAGTCCGGTGCATCTGCGGAGAAGACAACAGTGTAGGGACTGTTGCCTTCCGGAGAATCTACCGCAGCACCTTCACCGGTATCGCTGCCGGTTATCACTTCCGCATTGCCACCGGATACGGTGACAGGAAGGTAGACCGTGTCAGCTTCTGTATGTAAAGGGGAATCCTCCCCGGGGGAGGCGGTCACAACCTCGTCCATTATTTAGCAACCTTTCCGGGCTCCTTAGCTTCCGGAGCGGTCTCCGGCTGGATCATGCCCTGGACTACAAAGCCGGGAAGAACCTTCGGCTTGATCTCCAAATGGGAGATAAAGGCAACATCACGCAGGCGGTTGACAGGTTTACCATCGGCGCCTACGATCATCTCGAAAGTACCTTCATAAAGCCCAGGAGCTACTACGATCTTGTTACGCAACACAGAGTCCACAGAACACTTTGCACGCTGTACGCCTACCGGCTTGGTAGGATCATACTGAACCTCAGATGCAAGAACTTCACCGTCTTCACCCCAGAACATGTAATGCACTGAGCATCCGGAGAGCTTGTCGCCTGTTTCGTCCTTCATGTCGTACTGGTTAGCGAATAAGATCACGATTTTTGCTTTGTTTGTTAAGGTTACATTAGCCATTTTGATTTTCCTCCATTTTCAGAAAAGGGTTAGTGTTAATAAGATATTGTTTTCTATCATTTTCATAGCGGTAGCGCTGTCGGTACCAGCTCATGACTTTGTTGTAATCACCGCCGGTCTGCTTACAGAGCAGCTTGATCGTAAGCGGTGTATAATTATGACGTTCCCGGAGCCAGTCCAGAAAAGACTGCTTGTTTTCATCCCAAAACGAAGAATCTGTGAGACACTCCGGAGTATCAGGTACGGTCGACTGTGACATAGGGATCTTCCTTTCTATGGCTGTCCGGGTGCCCCTCCGGGGGACGGGTCTCGCCCCGCTGGCGACCAGGGACCAGTCCCTGGACCCGTTGCCACTGCGTGACAGGTGCAGGGAAACAGCAGCAAGGGCGGCTCCTGTTCCCCTGGCGGGGAAGTGTCGGGGGAGCGGGTCTGTAAAGCGGCTTTCGCGGCATATCCTCACCGCAAGAGCGGCGGTTCCGGTATTCCACGTTCCGCTTGACAGACAGACGCCGGGGTTACGTGAAGGGCAGGGCGTTAAGGTCTTCAAGGGCACGGTGCAGGTGATCCAGTGACCGGGCGACGGTATAGATCTGACTGTCCTGTTCCTGGATCTTCTTCCGGTTGGCTGCCATGAGTTTTTCATAGTAAGCCAATTCTTCCGTTCTGGTCTCGTCACCGGAGCGGTATTCTTCCAGGATCCGGCAGAGCTTGTCTGTCCAGGTCGTGCCCTTCTGGCTGTTTACATACTCGTCCAGGTCTGCCGGAAGCCGGATCGACTTCTTGATCAGATCATCCGGCACTGCTGTCACCTCCTAGAATATCCTCGAAAGAGAGCTGACCGCCACAGGCTGCTTTGCGCTTTTCCTCTGCCTGATCCATATATGCATCATACAGATCCAGAATCTCCTCCGCATTCACAGAAGTGCGGATCAGTAAACGACCCTGATCTGTAGTACCGACCAGCTCATAATAAAGTATGCTGGGATCCGACCGCAGACGATCCACTTCTACACGTAAAGTATTTGCATCTACCGAAACAATGCGGTTAGTCCGATAATAATTTACTTGAACATCAATGAGCATCAAATTACCTCCTTCTTACCCGGATCGACTCCACACAGGGCTTATCATCACCGGTCTTTTAATATGCGCGCGTTTGTGCTACAATTTAAGGTATATATACTTTAGTAGGATAAAATCTGTCCTACAAGTACAGTATAGTAGAACACATTCTACTTGTCAATAATAAAGTAGAATATATTTTACCGCCCAGGAGATTAAAATGGAAATTGTTGAAAGAATAAAAAGCCTATGTATAACTGAAAACATCACTATAAAAGAGCTTGAGAGAATAATTCAAATATCAAACGGGAGTATACGGCACTGGAACGAAAAAACGCCATCAGTAGAAAGAGTTCTACTGGTAGCTGATTATTTCAAAGTAAGCCTTGACTGGTTAGTAACTGGAAAAGAATCTGGAAAATTGACACCAGAGGAGCAGCAGCTTATAGATTACTACCGTAAAGCAGATGATCGAGGAAAGCGTAGTATCTTACGAACAGCGGAGAGTGAGAGCACGGAGCTAGAGTCATCAGCTTCCAAACTTGGATAAAACACCATAGATAAAAGGGGGATCACTATGAATGATGCAATAGCAATGATGTTTTCAATTTTAATTGTCATGTTCGGGTACCTGGTATTTAAGATCAGGACAGATCAGTCCCAAACAACGACTACTAGCACCAGGAAACGGAATAAGAAGAAGGGAACAGGAAAGCCGGTTATCAAAAATAACTGGAATATGCGTCCACTGGACACAAAAGATCCTGCAGACAAAGATCTGCGATATGAGGACTTTGTAGAATCATCCTGGAAAGAAATAGAGAAATAATTGTCCGACAAATTTCTCTTTACAACTTCGGGAACCCGTGTTATATTGAACTTAGCCAAAGAGAGACTAATGTCTAACTTCAAGACGCAGAAAACCCCGGGATGCTACCCCGGGGCTTTTTGTTGCTAGGCTGACTGTTGCTATTCATCACCGTCCAGCCATTTGCATATGTAGTAGCCGACTACACTTGCTATGACGGAGATAATAAAAGAGACTAATAACTCCAAGACGCTCACCTCCTTCCTGCTGGAAAGAGTCAACAGCAAGCCTATTATATCACACGGTTCCCGTAGCGTAAACCGCTAAAAAACGACTTAAAATATCCCTTGGAAGCCTTTTCTCTTAATCAGGGTGTCCAGGGTTCGAGCCCCTGGCGGTGCACTCGAGAGAACTGTTTTTGGAGACTTAGGAGCTCCGGGGACGGTTCTTTTTTTGCATAGATATGCTGTGAGGAGATTTTATATGACTGCGATATTTGATACACATGCGCATTATGATGATGATGCATTCAACGAAGACAGAGAACAGCTTCTGGCGGAGCTGCCGGGGCAGGGCATTGCCCGGGTGGTGGATGTGGGTGCGAGCCTGGCATCCTGCCGGAAAGTGTTAGAGCTGATGGAGCAGTACGATTACATATACGGAGCCATCGGAGTACATCCCAGCGAGACCGCGGAACTGACGGAGGAATCTTATTCCTGGCTGAAGGAACAGTGCCAAAAGGAGAAATGCCTGGCGGTGGGAGAGATCGGACTGGATTATTATTGGCCGGAGCCGGACCACGAGACACAGAAAAAGTGGTTCCTGCGGCAGCTGGACCTGGCGCGTGAGATAAAAAAGCCTGTTATCATTCACTCCCGGGATGCGGCGAAGGATACCGTGGATCTCATGACGGAGGCGCACGCAGAGGAGATCGGTGGCGTAATTCACTGCTATTCCTATACGAAGGAGACGGCGAAGATTTTCCTGGATATGGGATTCTACTTCGGAATCGGCGGCGTGCTGACTTTTAAAAATGCAAAGAAGCTGAAGGAAGCGGTAGAATATATCCCTATGGATCGCATCGCACTGGAGACGGACTGCCCCTATCTGGCGCCGGAACCGAACCGCGGCAAACGCAACAGTTCCCTGAACATTCCTTATGTGATCGCTGCCATGGCGCAGATCAAGGGGATCACAGAGGAAGAAGTGCGCAAGGCGGCATGGGATAATTCGCTTAAGCTGTATCATATGGAAAAATAAGCGGAATCAAAAGTAATAAAAGGTAAACGTTATGGAAACAAGTATAACAAAACAGCAACTATTTTCAAAAGATGATCTGAAAAAACTGATCATTCCGCTCTTATTTGAACAGGCACTGGCAATCACTGTGGGCATGGCAGATACCGTCATGATCTCTTCGGCGGGCGAGGCGGCGGTCTCCGGCGTATCCCTGATCGATATGTTCAATAATCTGATCATCAGTGTGCTGGCGGCACTGGCTACCGGCGGCGCCGTGGTGACCTCCCAGTTTCTCGGAGCCGGGAAAAAAGAGGATGCATGCAAATCTGCAAAACAGTTGATCGTGTCATCGGTATGCATTACGATCGGTATATCGATTTTGGTCATGGTGTTCTGTAACGGCATCATTTCCCTGTTTTTCGGTAAAATTGAAGCGGACGTATTTCATAATGCTGTGATCTATATGATGATCTCTGCACTGTCCTTCCCGTTCCTTGCCCTGTACAATTCCTGTGCGGCGCTGTTCCGCTCCATGGGAAATTCCCAGATCACGCTGAAGGTCTCCGTGGTGGAAAATATCATTAACATCGGCGGTAATGCTTTGGGTGTTTATGTACTGGGACTGGGCGTGGCAGGTGTGGCGATTCCTTCCCTGATCTCCCGTGCAGTGGCAGGATTCATCCTATATCGTTTGCTGAAAAACCCGTCCAACGAAGTGCATTTATTAAAAGAAAGCTTCCACATCGACTGGCCGGTGATCCATAAGATTTTTTACATAGGTATCCCCAGCGGGATTGAAAATGGTATTTTCCAGCTGGGACGTGTCATTGTGGTAAGCATTATCGCGGGTTTCGGAACTGTGCAGATCGCTGCCAACGGTGTGGCAAACAGCTTGGACAGCATGGGTTGTATTGTGGGACAGGCTATGAATCTGGCAATGATCACGGTAATCGGCCGTTGCGTCGGCGCCGGAGATTCCGGTCAGGTGCGGTATTATACAAAAAAATTATTGAAGATTACATACTTGTGTACCTTTATGGTAAACAGCGTTATCCTGCTGTGTCTGTCGTGGATCCTGAAATGCTATGGATTAAGCCCGGAGACCACGCAGTTATCCTATATTCTGGTCATGATCCACAACGGTATGGCGATGTTTTTGTGGCCGGCGTCTTTTGTTCTGCCGAATATGCTTCGTGCCTGCAATGACGTGCGGTTTACCATGGTGCTGTCTATTTTTTCCATGTTCGTGTTCCGTATCGGATTCAGCTATATCATCGGTGTGAACATGGGTTACGGAGCCATCGGTGTCTGGATCGCCATGGTACTGGACTGGATCTTCCGAGTGATCTGTTTTGTGGGCAGATATTTGTCCGGACATTGGCTGAAGACAGCCAGACTACAGGATAACAGATAGCAACAGTTCATCTTGTGAACATATGCGGCCACAAAGCCATACGAGCATGATTTTGTGTGCCCGGATATATTCACGGATGAACTGTTATGAGGTATAATGTGGGAAAAAGAGAGAGAGGTATGCAATATGCAGGTAGTATTGGAAAATGAAGCTTTAAAAGTAACCATCAACAGCTTTGGTGCAGAGCTTGCAAGCATTCGGGGGAAAGCAACTGATACCGAGTATCTGTGGAATGCGGATGCAAAATTCTGGAAGAGAACTGCCCCGGTACTGTTCCCCTTTGTAGGAAGTCTGAAAAATAAGGAATATCATTATGAAGGAAAGACTTATTCCATGGGTCAGCACGGCTTTGCCAGAGATATGGAGTTTGCCGTGGATGTACAGACGGCGACAGAAGCATGGTTTTCCCTGCAATCCAATGAAGAAACAAAAGCAAAATTTCCGCTGGAGTTTATCCTGAAGATCGGTTATGAATTGGAAGGAAAAGAACTGAAGGTCATCTGGCAGGTGGAAAATCCGGATACGAAAACACTGTACTTTTCCATCGGAGGACACCCCGCATTTATGTGCCCTGTGGATGAAAAAGGAAAGCAGTCGGAATATTATTTCAAGTTTGATACGGACAAAGATCTGACTTACGGATTGGTGGCAGATGACGGACAAGGACTCATGGGACAGCAAAAGGATGTATTACCGGTGAAAAACGGTTATGCGCAGATCACAGAGCACCTATTTGACCGGGATGCCCTGATCGTGGAGGATCGTCAGGCTTCCGCAGTGAGCCTGTGCACTCCGGACAAAAAGCCGTATGTTACCTTAAGCTTTGATGCTCCGTTATTTGGTCTGTGGTCTCCCGCGGGCAAGGGAGCACCGTTTATCTGTATCGAGCCCTGGTATGGCAGATGCGACAAGACGACCTTTGACGGCAGCTTAGAGCAACGGGAGTACAGTAATACCCTGCAGGCAGGAGAGGTATTCCGCAAGGAGTACACTATCACAATAGTATAATTACGAGAAAGCGAAAAAGCTTCTGAAAAAAGCTTCGGGCACAGAAAAAGATTGTGCCCGGAGCTTTTCTTATGCTGCTATTCAATATAAATTTATCGAATATCAATAAATTTATATTGACATTCGTATCATAGAGTGATATGTTAAGGCTACCAAGAAGGAAAGAGGTATTCATTATGGAGAAGAGAGAGTTGTCGGAAAAGGAGCTGCGGGAGAAAAAGTTATCTTTGGCGAAGGGTACAAAGTACCTGCTGGATTTCATGTTCTATGCGGG
>ULSP01025513.1_pt1 | contig 13401 bp, 9 predicted proteins | sample 1956811 | NCBI WGS metagenome assembly ULSP01 (sample SAMEA4835711, study PRJEB28245) | human gut metagenome | biome: gut microbiome; material: fecal sample | place: Denmark | collected 2008
AATGAGCGAAGCATTTCATATTATATCAGACGGTTCCTGTGATCTTCCCATGGAGCTTACCAAAGAGAAAAATATTACAGTAGTTCCCTTCTATGTATCTTTTGAAGAGGGAAAATATCAGAAGGAAATGGTAGAGATCGGTGTACGTGAATTCTATCAGAAAATGGTGGAGCATCCGGATGTATATCCCAAGTCCTCTATGCCGTCCGTACAGGATTACCTGGATGCATTTCTGCCTTATGTCAAAGCAGGAACCCCCATTCTTTGTATCTGCATCACGACCAAATTCAGCGGCTCTATGCAGTCCGCGCTGAATGCGAAGGCGATTCTGGAAGAGGAATATCCCGAAGCACAGATCTATGTCTGCGATTCTTGCGTGAACACAGTTCTTCAGGGAATCTATGTACTGGAAGCAGTAAGGCTCAGGGATGCAGGTGCAGGATATCAGGAGAGCATTGACCGCCTGAATGAGATCAAGAGTTCTGGAAGAATCTTTTTCACGGTCGGAAATATGGAATACTTAAAGCATGGTGGACGCATCGGCAAAGTCGCAAGTGTAGCAGGAAGCCTGCTTGGCATCAAGCCTATCATCACCTTAAAGGAAGGCGAAATCTTCCCCTCCGGTATCGGCAGAAGCCGCCGCAAGACCGTGGACAAGACCATTGACCTGCTGCTGGCATATCTGGCAGAGGAAAAGGCAGATATTGCAGATTACAGTATCTGCATAGGATACGGCTACGATAAGGAAGAAGCCGTGGAGTTTAGGGACAGACTGGTAAGCAGACTGAAGGAGAAGGGATACGACATCGACACCATTCCCACTTTCCAGATCGGTGCTACCATCGGTGTACACACCGGACCTTATCCGCTGGGAATCGGTGTCGTGAAGAAATCCATTAGAGAGTAACTCTTAATTTATTCTTTGCAGGCATCTAACAGTTCCTGCACATTTTCAAAAGCATAGTCCGGCAGATACTGGGTATTCGGCTCCCCCTCGGGAGTCAGAATATCCTTTTTTTGTGCCTCGCCGGTGAATAGTACACAGGTGTCCACGCCGCCGTTAATGCCGCAGGCAATATCGGTATACAGACGGTCACCGACTACCAGTGTCTCCTCGGGGGTGAAACCGGATATATCCAGGCATAAGTTTACGACTTCTTTGCTGGGTTTGCCCAAGTAAATAGGCTGTTTATCGGTGGTAGCGGTGATCATATCACAGATCGCACCGCAGTCAGGGATAAAGCCAAAGTCGATGGGGCAGCGCAGATCCGGATTGGTGCCGTAGAAGGGAACGTCCTGGGTGAATAAAACTTTGCAGACTTCCGTAAGCTTGCCGTAATTTAATTCACTGTCGTAGGCAACCACCACGCAGTCGATATTCTCTTCGCAGACCTCGGTGACATGAAGCCCATTTTTACGCAGTTCGGCTACGAAGGAAGCAGTTCCCAGTACGAAGATTTTTTTATCTGCATAATTTTCCTTCAGAAAGCGCAGCGTCATATAGCCGGAGGTGATGAACTGATCCTCCGTGCTGTCCAAGTGAAACGCATCGTGGAATTTCTTCACATAATCCAACCCGCTTTTCGTGGAATTATTGGTAATGTAATAAGCCTTGCCGCCGATGGCATTGATATAGCGGATCAGATCCGCACTGCCTTCGTACAGGGTATCGCCCACGGCGATCGTTCCGTCAATGTCGAACAGGAAAAGCTTTTTATTTTTCAGACGAGTCAGTTTAGCGGCATCGCTGTACCTATGGTTCGGGTCAAAAGAATTCATGATTGTCCTCATTTCTGAGCTTGAAATGCTCAGGTTCATGTTAGCAATGAATGTAGTCACTGTCAAGGAAAAGACAGCGCGCGGAGGGAAAATGTGCGGAGGGAAAATGTGTGAAGGGAAACGTAAGTGGAATTGCGTAAGCATTTATGGTATGATAGGCATAGATGTGCGTGGTGGGGTACGCAGTAAAGCTGCCTGATAATGACAAATAAAAAAGGATACGATCAGTGATTATGGATGAGAAGAAGGATAAAGGTTTACAGGGAAACGAAAAAATAGAGGAGGCAATTCTGGCATTACAGCAGGAACCCACGGAAGAGCTTCTGGCACACGCCCTGACGGTGGTGCGCAGACGGATGCGGGAGCAGGGGCAGTTCATCGTGGCTGTGGAGCCGCCTTCCGCAGATGTGAAGGAAGCGGTGATGCAGGCAGCCGGAACCGCTATGCGCTTACAGGCGGTGCAGACCTCCGACGGGAAAAAATGGTGGTCAGCGTTCACCGGCTTCGAAGAAGAATTGAAGGGAAGCGGCAGTGTGATGTCTACGTTTCTCACAGATATCGAGCAGCTGTTTCGCATGACGCTGACCGCAGACGGCATCGAGGGCGTGATCCTGAATCCCTGGAACCGGACGCTGATGCTGGACAAGCAGCTGATTCGCATCATTCTCGGAGAATAACATAAAAGGGAGAATCAGAACATGACGGAACGCTACGAATTGCCCATCCTTTTTACAGAGGAAGAGCGGAACACTTATGCAGCCTGGGGCATTAAAAAAGAAAAAGTACTGATGCCGTTTGCCATAGCGACGATCTTGATCTATGTGGTGACGGCGGCATTTGTCGTAATGAAAGTCTGGGGTGTGCGGGACAGTGACCATGTGCTGTTCCAGATGCTGGTACTGGGTGACTGGATCCCGGAACTGACGGGAGTGCTGGCGGTCCTTATGACGATCCTGCTGCTGGGACCGTTAAATTATATACTGGATAGAGTGTGGAAGAGACCGGCAGAACCTATGACACTGATCGTAGAACCGGGGGGAACGAATGTGAAGATTCGTAAGGCTCAGACCGGCAGAGAAGAGAATCCGAAGAATCGGAAGATGGCGACGGAGACGGAGAGCTATCCGCTGGCACAGTTGTTTGCTTTCTTAAACCCGAAGGACAACACAATCTGTTATCAGAAAAAATGGTACATAATTGGAGAAAATACCATAGAAAACATATATCCTGCAAAATACAGACATCCCTGGATGGATCACCCGGAAAATAAAGCAAGCGCAATCACAGATGTGCAGAGACTTACGGATATTCTAAAAGGGTACGAAGCGTCCCTGGAGGCTGCCCACAAGGAACAGGAATGGCTGGATAAGCAGATAGGACTGAAAGGAAAGGGAACAACATGAAATTTATATCGTGGAACGTAAACGGATTGAGAGCCTGCATGCAGAAGGGCTTCTTAGATTTTTTTCAGGAAATAGACGCAGATATTTTCTGCCTGCAGGAGACCAAATTACAGGAGGGACAGATCGACTTGGATCTGCCCGAATATCACCAGTACTGGAATTATGCGGAGAAAAAAGGTTATTCCGGTACGGCGATTTTCACAAAAGAAGAACCGCTTCAGGTGACCTATGGCATCGGCGTGGAAGAGCATGACCATGAGGGCAGAGTGATCACGGCAGAGTACCCGGAGTTCTATTTTGTGACAGTCTATGTACCGAATGCCCAGCAGGAATTAAAGCGCTTGGATTACCGGATGCGGTGGGAGGAGGATTTCCTGGCTTATCTTAAGAAGCTGGAAGAGAAGAAGCCGGTGATCTATGCAGGAGATCTGAATGTGGCGCATCAGGAGATCGACTTGAAGAATCCGAAGACGAATCGTGGCAATGCGGGATTCACCGACGAGGAGCGAGCCTGTTTCTCCAAAGTACTGGAAAATGGATTTATCGACACTTTCCGCTATTTTTATCCGGAGCAGACCGGAATCTATTCCTGGTGGTCTTACAGATTCCAGGCGAGGGCGAAAAATGCCGGATGGAGAATTGACTATTTCGTGGTATCGCAGTGCCTGCAGGACAGACTGGCGGATGCGAAGATCCACACGGAAGTTCCGGGATCGGACCATTGTCCGATCGAGCTTGATATACAATAGGCAGAAGACTGCAAAAGGAGATCTATGAGCTTACGTTTCTATTTCGGACCTTCCGGGTCCGGCAAGAGTCACAGAATCTATGAAGAGATCATGCAGCGGGCGGCGCAGGAGCCGGGGAGGAATTTCCTGATCATCGTGCCGGATCAGTTCACCATGCAGACCCAGAAGGATCTGGTCATACGCAGTGACAGAGGCGGCATTCTGAATATCGATGTCTTAAGCTTCGGCAGACTCAGTCATCGTATCCTGGAGGAAGTAGGAACGAAGGAAATGCCTGTACTGGATGACACCGGCAAAAGCCTGGTGCTGCAGAAGATCGCGGCAGATCTGAAGGAGCAGCTGCCTGCCATGGGAAGCCTGTTGCATAAGCAGGGCTATATCCATGAGGTAAAAAGTGCTATCTCCGAATTCATGCAGTACGGCATCAGCACACAGGATATGGATAAACTGATCGCCAGCGCCGAAAAAAGGGGCGCACTGGCAATGAAGCTCAGAGACTTAAAGACCCTGTACCGGGGATTTCAGGATTATATCAGAGACCATTTTATCACCACAGAGGAGACACTGGATGTGCTGCGCAGATCCCTGGTAAAGTCGAAGATCCTTCCGGACAGTGTGGTGGTATTCGACGGATTTACGGGATTCACCCCCATACAGAACCGTCTGATCCAGGAATTGATGCGGGTGTGCGAGGAGACCATTGTCACTGTGACCATTGGTGAGGAAGAAGACCCTTATCAGATGGACGGCGAGCAGAAATTGTTTCATCTGAGTAAAAAGACAGTGGCGGATCTGGTGAAGCTGGCGGCGGAGGCAGAGGTGACACGAGGGGAAGATGTATTTGTAAAGGGCGGTCCCAACCGTTTCACCGAGGCACCGGCGTTATGTTATCTGGAGCAGAACATGTTCCGCTATCAGTATGAGCCTTATACGGAGAAACAGTGTGAGATCCGTATGTTCGAGGCACTTTCTCCCAGAGAGGAAGTCCATCAGACGGCATTGTATATCCGGAAGCTGATCCGGGAAGAAGGACTTACTTACCGGGATATTGCTGTGGTCATCGGAGATCTGGAGGGGTACGCTTCCTATGTGGAGACGGAATTCGGGCAGCTGGAGATTCCCTGTTTTCTGGACAGGACCAGAGGGATTGTCTTAAATCCCATGATCGAATACATCAAAAGCGCCTTGCAGTTATATATCAGGGATTTTTCGTATGATACCGTATTTCATTTTTTGCGCAGCGGCATGGCAGATATCTCCAGAGAGGAAATTGACGAACTGGAGAATTATGTGATCCGCACCGGGGCGAGAGGGTATCGCACCTACAGCCGCCTGTTCACACGAAAAACTGAGGAGATGCAGCAAGGCAGTGGGCAGGAAGATACAGAGCGGGCGGAAGAGACCATGGAGCGTCTGAACCGTATCAGACAGCAGTTTGCGGATACCGTGGAGATCCTGCATATGGCTCCCCGGGCAAAAGCCGGCGAGTATGTGGATCACCTGTATGATTTCCTGGAACAGAATCAGGTACAGCAGAAGCTTTTGAACTATCAACAGCAGTTCGAGCAGGAGGGCGACCTGGCGAAAGCCAGGGAATATGCACAGATCTACCGCCTGGTCATGGATCTGCTGGATCAGATCTATGGGCTGTTGGGGGAGGAAGAAATATCGTTACAGGAATTTGCGGATATCCTGGATGCCGGATTCGGCGAGATCACAGTAGGTACGATTCCGCAGAATGTGGATCGTATCGTGGTGGGTGATATGGAGCGTACCCGTTTAAAGCAGGTTAAAGTACTGTTTTTCCTGGGGGTAAATGACGGAAACATTCCGAAAAATGTCTCCAAGGGAGGCATTATCTCCGATATGGACAGAGAATTTTTAATAGAGTCCGGAACAGAAATGGCACCGAGTCCCAGACAACAGATGTACATTCAGAGACTGTATCTGTATCTGAATATGACGAAACCCTCACAACGGCTGTATCTGTCTTATGCCAAGGTAAACAGTGATGGAAAGGGAATCCGTCCGTCTTACCTGATCGATACGGTACGGAAGCTTTTTCTGCAGCTTGCTGTGGAATATCCCCAAAACCGCAGCCGCTTAGAGCAGATCGAGGGCAGACAGGAAGGTGCCAGATATCTGGCGGAGGAACTGCGGGAATATGCGGACGGAACGCTGCGGGAAGAGGAACGGCAGGATTTTTATCTCATGTACCGTGCCTATGAAGCAGATCCGGAGGGCAGAGACCGTCTGACGGCGGCAGCATTTAGAAGATATAAGGAGAGCGGTCTGTCAAGGATCGTGGCGAGAGCATTGTACGGCAGGCAGCTGGAGAACAGTGTGAGCCGCTTAGAGACCTATGCTGCCTGCGCATGCAGACATTTCCTGCAATATGGCCTGTCTCTGCAGGAGAGAGAAGAATTTGGCTTTGAAGTGTCGGATATGGGAAATGTGTATCATGCGGTACTGGAGAATTTCGCAGGAAAACTTGCAGAATCCGGTCGAACATGGTGGGATTTTGATGAAAATTTTGCAACTCAGGCAATCAAAGAAGCAGTGGAAGGTTATGCTGCGACTTATGGGGAGACCGTTCTGTACAGTTCTGCGAGGAATGAATATGCTATTACCCGGATGAGCAGGATCCTGACCCGGACGGTGCTGACACTGCAGCAGCATCTGAAGCAGGGAAGCTTTCAGCCGGACGATTATGAGTTGTCCTTCCGGTTTGCGGAGGATCTGGACAGTATTCATGTGGATCTGTCTGAAGAAGAGAAGATGCACCTGCAGGGACGCATTGACCGTATCGATGTATCGGAGGACGCGGAGCATGTCTATGTCAAGGTCATCGATTACAAGTCCGGCAATAAGAAATTCGACCTGGCGGCACTGTACTACGGCCTGCAGCTGCAGCTGGTGGTATATATGAATGCGGCAATGGAGCTGGAGAGCAGAAAGCATCCGGATAAGGAGATCGTACCGGCGGCACTGCTGTATTATCATATTGATGATCCTACGATAGAGACTCCGGTGGAACTGACCCAGGAGCAGATCAACGAAGAGATTCTGACAAAGCTTCGCATGAACGGTGTGGTGAACAGCGATCCCGCCGTGGTGGAACGTTTGGATCGATTTTTACAGGACAAGTCCAAAGTCATTCCGGTGGAAAAGAAAAAGGACGGAAGCTTCAGTGCCAGATCCGGAATCTTAAGCCGTGAGGAGCTGCATGTGGTATCTGCTTATGTGGATACGAAGATACGCCAGATTGGCAGGGAGATCCTGGACGGTAAAATAGCGGCAAATCCTTACGAAAAAGGAAATGAGGAAGCATGTACCTATTGCGCCTATAAAAAGGTCTGCGGCTTTGACGGCAGTATTCCCGGATATGAGAAGAGGCAGCTGGAGGATCTGGATAAGCAGACGCTGATGCAGCGGATGCAGGAGACGACGGAAGCGTAGGATAAAAGAAACAGGAACAGAGGTAGCGTATGGGAATGAAATTCACCCCGGAACAACAAAGAGTGATCGAACTGCATAACAGCAATATTCTGGTATCGGCGGCCGCGGGAAGCGGTAAGACGGCAGTGCTGGTGGAACGTATCATCCGCATGATCTGTGACGGAGAACATCCGGCGGATATTGACAGATTACTGATCGTGACATTTACCAATGCCGCTGCAGCAGAAATGAGAGAACGGATCGCCGCGGGCATCATTGCCAGACTGGAGGCGGATCCCGGCAACGAGCATATCCAGAAGCAGTCTGCACTTCTGCACAATGCGCAGATCACTACTATCGACAGCTTCAGCCTGTTCCTGATCCGGAACCATTTTAATGAGATCGGTCTGGATCCGGATTTCCGCGTGGCAGACGAGGGAGAGATCAAGCTGCTTCAGCAGGAAGTACTGGCGCAGCTGTTAGAGGATGCCTATGCAGGGAATTTTGTTCCGGAAGAGGCTCTGACATCCCGGGAAGGTTATGGTAATGAAGGAACAGTTCCGGAAATGGAAGCCCCGGAACAGTTCCATGCCTGTGTGGAGTATTTCTGCCCGGGAGGCAGGGAGAGCGTGCTGGAGCAGCATATTCTGAATCTGTCCCGGTATGCGGGAAGTTTTCCCTGGCCTGCGGAATGGCTGGAGGAGCGCAAAAATGACTATGCCGCAGGAGATATGGAAGCACTGGTTCACAGCGATTACGGACAATATCTGACGGAACGGGTGAACCGTACCGTGGAGGGATGCCTGGAAAAACTGCGGGAAGTAAAGCGGCTGTGTGAACTACCGGACGGCCCGTATATGTACGGAGAACTGACGGAGGCAGAGATCGAGCAGCTGGAGAGACTGACATCCTGTAAGGACCTGGAGGAACAGGCTGCTAAGATTCCCGCCGTGACTTTCGCGCGGCTCCCTTCTAAAAAGGACGACAGTGTGGATCCCGCCAAACGGGAACTGGCAAAGGCAATCCGAAACAGTGTGAAGGATACTTTAAGTGACCTTTCAGAGAGCTATTTTAAGACCCCGTTAGAACTGGCGGTGGAGCAGGGAAAAGCCTGCAGAGAGCCGCTGCGAATATTGCTTGACCTGGTACTGGAATTCGACAGAAGGCTTCTCGCAGCCAAGCAGGAGAGACATCTGATCGACTTTTCCGATATGGAGCATTATGCGCTGCAGATCCTGTTAAAGAGGGAAAAAGTGGAAGAATCCGATGGCACAGGGACGGATCGTACCGAAACGAAATATCGGATTGTGCCAAGTGACGTTGCAATGGAGTACCGCCAGTATTTTCAGGAGATCCTTATCGATGAGTACCAGGATAGCAATCTGGTGCAGGAGTATCTGTTAAGCGCTATCTCCGGGGAAGAAGAGGGTCGTTACAACCGTTTCATGGTAGGTGATGTGAAGCAGAGCATCTATAAATTCCGTCTGGCGAGACCGGAACTGTTTCTGGAAAAATACGACACTTATCAGGAGACCGGGGATCTGTGCCGGATCGATCTGGCGAAGAACTTCCGAAGCCGTATTCAGGTGGTGGATGCGGTAAACGATGTATTTTCCCGGATCATGAGCAGGGAGATCGGCGGGATCGCCTATGATGACAAGGCGGCACTGTATCCAGGAGCAGTGTATCCTGCACAGGAGGATCCCGCCTACGGCAGCGAACTGCTACTGATCCGCAAGCCGGAAAAGGGAGAGCGCGAAGAGAGCGGCATCGGAGAGCAGCATGCCGAGGGTGCGGGAGTCCTTGTGGATTACGATAATGTACGACAGTTGGAAGCGCTCGCCATTGCCGCCCGTATAAAACAGTTGAAGGGCAGTCTGCAGGTGATGGAGAAATCCACGGGAGAACTGCGTCCGGTGCGGTATTCGGATATGGTCATCCTGCTTCGCACCACCAGCGGCTGGGACGAAGAATTCAAAAAGATACTGGAACAGCAGGGAATCCCTGTCTACATCACATCTAAGACCGGATATTTCGGGGCGCTGGAGGTGCAGGAGCTGTTGCAGTTTTTGCGGGTGCTGGACAATCCGAGACAGGATATCCCGCTGTTTGGCGTGATGCAGTCCGTCTTTGGTGGATTCACCCAGGAAGAGATCGCGCAGATCCGCAGTGGCGGGGAAGGGCATTCCAGAAAACGGATGACACTGTATGAGGCACTGAAGGAAGTGGCACAGAGCGGCCGGACGGTGGAAGAGGGAGAAGAGATATCAGCGGGCGAAAGCGCCGGTGAAGAAGCAGAGCTTTCACAAAAGGCAGATACCTTCTTACAACGGATTGGCCACTACCGTGACCTGACTCCTTTCACCTCGATCCGTGACCTGTTGCAGCGAATACTTGACGATTATGATTATCTGAATTATGTGACGGCACTTCCCGCCGGCAGCAAGCGGCGTGCAAATGTGGAGATGCTGCTTACGAAGGCATCCGCTTTCGAGAAGACCAGTTATTTCGGACTGTTTCATTTTATCCGTTATATGGAGCAACTGGAAAAATATGACGTGGATTACGGGGAAGCGGATACTCTGGATGAAAATGCAGATGTGGTCAGGATCATGAGTATCCATAAAAGTAAAGGTCTGGAATTCCCGGTGGTATTTGTCTCCGGACTGTCGAAACGCTTCAACATGCAGGATGCGAACCAATCCCTGATCGTGGACATGGATCTGGGTGTCGCGGTGGATTATGTAGATTCCGTACGGCGTATTAAAAATAAGACTCTCCGCCGGACAGTCCTGTCTGCAAAAATGAAGGAAGATAATCTGGCGGAGGAATTGCGCGTGCTCTACGTGGCACTGACCCGTGCCAGAGAGAAGCTGATCTTAACAGCGGTATTGGACAAGGCCGACGAAAAGTGGGAGTTGGCGCAGATGACCGGACAGGAGAGGCTGACTTATCTGGATTTCTGTGAGGCGGGAAGCTATATGGATTTCCTGCTGCCGATCCTGCCGCAGACGGGAATTGCGGTGAAAACACTGAGAACGGAGGACCTGGCGGTAGAAGAGCTCCGAGAGCAGCTGCGCATGGGTGATCGCAGAGAACAGCTGCGGCTGATAGCCTGTGGAGAGACAACTTTGACCGGGGACCCGGAAGAAAATGAGCGGAAGCTTATGTATCTGCGGGAGCGTTTTGCTTATCAATATCCACATCCCGGGTTACAAAAGCTGTATACCAAGACAACAGTGTCAGAGTTAAAGATCGCAGCCATGGCGGAAAAGGACGAGGCGGCATTCCATACCTTTGAAGAAAAAGAAGTGGTTCCCTATATCCCGGGATTCCGCAGAGAGCAGGAGAAGGTCAGCGGTGCAGTGCGCGGTAATGCGTTTCACCGTACCATGGAGCTTCTGGATTTCACATATCTATTCACAGAATCCGGGCTGTTCACCGGATGTCCGAACAACTATGAGGAATATCGCAGAGGACTGGACAAGAATCGGTTACAGAACCGACTGGAAGAATTCTTACAGCGGGAAACGATATCTTTACGCCTGACGGAGGAATATGCCAAAGCAGTTAGTCTGCCGAAGATCCTCAATTTTCTGGAACAGGAGCTGGCATACCGCATGTGGCGTGCGCAGGAACAGGGGCTTCTATATAGAGAGCAGCCCTTTGTGCTGGGCATTGATGCGAAACGCCTGGATCCGGATCTGCCCAAGGGAGAAAAGGTGCTCATTCAGGGTATTATAGACGTCTTTTTCATAGAAGACGGTGAGATTGTTCTGCTGGATTACAAGACCGATGTGATCGACTCCCTGGAAGCTCTCTGGAACCGCTACAACGTCCAGATTCAGTACTATGAGGAAGCGTTGACGAAGCTGATGCAGATGCCCGTGAAGGAGCGGATCCTGTATTCCTTCTACTTGGAAAAATATGAGTAAAAAGGAGATATCCACAATGGATATCTCCTTTCAGATTGTAGACAAAGCTCCTTCCTGTGAGGGAGCTTTGTCTACAGTCTGTTTATTTATCGTTATTTTTACCGTTATCTTCTCTTTTCCGAATCATGCCTCTTACTTTTTATAGTACCATCTTCCTGTATAGGGTGCAAGTCGTCACTGATGGTTCGTATAAATAATTTTACGCGTTTTTGCTGTATTTTTAAAGGTGCAAGATTTGTATAATTCCGATAATTGTAGTATACTGTAGGAAAAGAATTTTCGTAACACATCAGTTCACCATGTATTACAGAAAAGAGGTTATATTTCAAATGAAAAAGCAAAGCAAAGTAACCAGTCAGTCTGCCATGCTGCAGCAAAACACAAGATCAACCTATCGGATACTGATCATCAGCATCGTTATGCTGATCCTGTTCATCGGATCCAACATGTATCTGAGCCGGATCAATTCCCAGCAGCTGGAAGCTACCATGTATCTGAACCAGTATCGTCTGGGTTCCAAGACGCTGACCGCTGCTGTACAGTCTTACGCAGTCACCGGAGACCAGACCTACTATGACAATTATATGAAGGAATTAAACGAGGACAAAAATCGTGACATTGCCTGGGAAGGTCTTCAGAAAGACGGTCTGACCGACAATGAATGGGCACTGTTAAACCATATTGCTGAAATGTCCAACGGTCTGGTTCCTCTGGAAGAAGAAGCCATGGATAAGGCCGGTTCCGGAGATACACAAGCAGCTATTTCTTATGTATTTGGTGAGGAATATGAATCTACCGTACAGGAGATCACTGCAACCACAGATAATTGTATCAATGATATCCAGGCACGTATGGCTCAGAAGCAAAATACTCTGAATCTGATAATGATCACTACCATGGTGATTTTCATTCTCTGCTTCCTGACCATTGCCCGCAAGATTGTCACCACACTGACCTTTGCAAAACAGGAACTGCTGATTCCCATTGTAAAAGTATCCGAGCAGATGAAAGTACTTGCGCAGGGACATTTTGACAGCCGTCTGGATCTGCCGGAGGATGACAGTGAAGTCGGCATCATGGTGCAGGCCGTTCATTTCATGAACGACAACTTTACCAAGATGATCACCGAGATTTCCGAGATCTTAGGTCAGATGGGTCAGGGCAATTACCGTGTAGAGCCTACGGAAGAATATGTCGGTGACTTTGTACAGATCAAGGATTCCATGGTGAAGATCATTGCCGATATGAAGAAGACACTGTCCACCATTCAGGTCAGCGCACAGGAGATCGATGGTGGTTCCGAGCAGCTGGCACAGGCAGCTACCGATCTGGCAGAAGGTTGTACCGCACAGGCCTCCAAGATTTCCGAAGCATCCCAGATGATCGACGCTATGGCAAAGAGTATTGAAGAAAAAGCCAGAGTTGCACAGGAGACCGCAGATATCTCCAAGCAGTCCGCACAGACGGTTGCTGATGGCAATGCCAAGATGCAGGAACTGAAAGTCGCAATCGGTGAGATCAGTAAATGTTCCGAGGAGATTCATTCTATCATTCAGGTCATTGAGGATATCGCTTCCCAGACCAACCTCCTGTCACTGAATGCCTCCATCGAGGCTGCCCGTGCCGGAGAAGCAGGCCGCGGATTTGCTGTCGTAGCCGAGCAGGTCAAGAATCTGGCGGAACAGTCCACCGAGGCTGCCGGAGAGACCACAAAGCTGATCGAGAGCACCATCGATGCTGTCAACAAGGGAATCGCCATTGCAGAAGAAACCGAAGCCAGCATGGATCAGGTAATGGAAGAAGCCGAGGCTTCTACCAAGCGTATGGTTGATATGGCACAGGCCCTTCAGGCTGAAGTGTCCAGCGTCCAGCAGATCGATGAAAACATCGCTCATGTGGCCGGAATCGTGGACAACAACTCCGCATCTTCTCAGGAGACCGCCGCTGTCAGCGAAGAACAGTCCGCGCAGGTACATACTATGTTACAGCTGATGCATCAGTTCCAGATCTAGTTTTCAGAATGATAAAGCCTGAGTGCTTCTAAAGAAGCCTCAGGCTCAGACTGTAGACAAAGCTCCTTCCTGTGAGGGAGCTTTT
>ULSP01004220.1_pt1 | contig 13234 bp, 10 predicted proteins | sample 1956811 | NCBI WGS metagenome assembly ULSP01 (sample SAMEA4835711, study PRJEB28245) | human gut metagenome | biome: gut microbiome; material: fecal sample | place: Denmark | collected 2008
AATTTGTTATTAATTGGCGCGATGTATGTTGCTCCAATCTTTTTCTTATTTTATCCAGAAGTCCATATTAGGACTGATATTCCTCTTTTGTCGCTTTGTTTAATGATGATTATTTTCCCGCTTTTGTTTCATCCCGAGACTCTAAGATGGAGTACTGTTTTATATTCTTGTCTGTTTTGTGCATTTTTTATGGTATTTGTCCGAGTCCTATATCATAGTAGATTCTCGGTTGTTGATTTTATGTCTATTTTAAAATGGTTGTTATATGCATATTGTGTTGTCCTACTCATTCAGCAGTTTTGCGTATTAGTAGGTCTTCCAATTTTTAATGTTAGTAGTTATAATCCATTAGAACCTTGGAAGTTAAACTCCTTGATGAGTGAGCCTTCGCATAGCGCACGTGTTATTCCAATATTAATGTATATGTTTATAAGTCTGAAAATGAAATTTTTTGGCGAAAATACATTAATAGAAAGTTTTAAAAAGAATAAATGGGTCTGGATTTCATTCTTTTGGTCTACATTAACTATGGGAAGTGCAACGGCTCTAATATTTATGTTGATTGTTTTTGCTAAGTTTATCAATATAAGAAAGCTGCTTCCAACATTATTATGTGTTATTGTCCTAGTATTTGCTTTTGTTTTATTTTCAGAAAATAAATCCGTTGACCGTGTTCGGCGGGTTGTCTCTGCAGTAATAACATTGGATGAAGATAGTATTATTCAGGCTGATCATAGCGCATCTTTTCGCATTGTTCCGACTATTCAAGGGGCGAAACAGGTCGGAATCAGTACAAACAATGATTGGTTTGGTTATGGAATAGATGCAGATCAAGATATGATTGAGCCTTTACCATCTGCTGTAAAAGGTGGAGCTGGAGCGTTTTATTTATGGATTAATTTTGGCCTTATTGTCGCTTTTACTTTCTGGATTTTTACGTTTAGGATCTGTTATTTAAAGTCGGATCAGGTGTCTATTTTGATTTGGTTTCTCGGTATATTTATTTATGGGGGACTGAATATGCAAATAATTTGGCTTGTATTAATATTAATGTATGTATATAAGAAATTATCTAATAATAAATATATAAACCATAATTATGAAAATCATTCATATTGTTCATGGTAAAGCTAATCCCAATAGTGCAAATGGAATTAGTCGAGTCGTATATTATCTAAATAAATATGAAAAATTATCGGGGGTAGATAGTCAGATATGGGCATTGGTTGATGGGATTAAAGAACATCGTTCATATAAAAGAGATGAATTTGTAACTGTTGAGTGTTTCCCGCGGGTAAGAACTTTTGGAAATCGAGAAATAATAAAAGCGCTAAACAAAGAAAGACACTCGATAGATTTAATTCATTTTCATTTAATTTGGTTCTATGATAAGAATATTATTGCCAAGGAACTTAAAAAATTAGGTATTCCATTTATAATTACAACTCATGGAACCTACTCAAACCCTCATGCTTATACGGGCAAACGTCTTTTGGCAAAATGGTTGTTTGAATTAAAGTATCTGAAAATGGCGAATGAGTGTCATATTTTAACGCCAGAAGAGGGTACCGGACTAAAAAAATATGGATATAAGGGAAGATGTTTTATCGCACCGAATGGTTTTGAAAAGAAAGATCTTCCGACGTGTGTTAATTACCAATTCTTTAAAGATTATAATTTTAAGGATCGGCTTATTCTGTCAATGGTTGCTGTCCTTCGAGAGGATAAAAATATTGATTTAATCTTGTATGCTATATCAATGTTGCCTAAAGAATTACAAAATAAACTTGTTTTTGTTCTTATAGGCCCTGATTATAAGGGGAATGCCCTAAAATATCAGGCTCTGGCCCAAAGATTAGATATCAAAGACTCTTTTTGTTGGATAGGTCCATTGTATGAAAAGGATAAGTATGATGCAATGTTTAGTTCGGATGGCTATATCATGGCCTCAAATTCTGAAGGATTTTCAATGTCTATTATAGACGCTATGGCTTGCCGTCTTCCTATGATTCTGACAAGTGGTTGTAATATGAAATATCTTTCTGATGAAAAGTTTTATATTATGTGTGAACCTTATGCACAAGATATTAATCGAGCAATTAATGAATTTTATGTAATGGGTGAAAGGCGTAAATTGTTGGGGCATAAGGCCTATGAGGTCATGGAAAAGACGCTTTATTGGGAGAATATCATTCCCATTATGATTAAAAATTATGAACGTATTATAAAAGAAGCACACGATGGCAGACATTTTTGAGTTTGCACCGACAAAGGTGGAATGGAATGAAACGCATGCCGCTATTTTAAGAAAGTTATTAGATGATTTTGAGGAGAAAAAAATTAGGTATGTAATTCTTAAGAACGATAATGGGTTGCCATTTCAGAATAAGGCCAAAGATGTTGATATCGTTATAGAGCCTGGAAAATATTCTAGTGCGGCAGAAATTATAACTAAAGTATATAAACTATATGGAATTCAGTACTATAAAGTACATAAGTTTGAACGTTTGCGTTGTTGGTATGGTTTTAATATTGAGAAACCTTTAGCCATCCATATTGACCTATTAGAAGGTTTTCTTCATAAGGGGTTTGAACTTCTTCCGTTTGACCTGATTTTCCAGCATGCATATAAAAATCAGAATGGGGTATATGTTTTAGATGAGGCTTTTGGCAATATTATATTACTCCTGCATAGTACGATTTGTTATCATCGGATAAAGGAGAAATACAGACTGCAAATTCAATATGCTTATTCTCGCCAGCGAAATGAATTCATAAAGATATTTGAACGTCTTTTTTGTAAGAAAGCATGTCAAAAGTGGATAAGTCTTCTTGATAAGTCTGACTTTGACGATATAGAGCAGAATGGAAGATGGTTCTCGCATCAATCCAAAAAAAGATTGATTCTCAAAAGACCATTGTTTACACTATGGAATGTTGTTGACTTTTTGTGGGAAAAGTTGCTTAGAATAGGCGCTAATGTAGCACGTTATAATATTTTTATATCTGTGCAGGCTCCAGATGGAACAGGCAAAACAACTTTTATCAAGTCATTTACAGAAAGGTTGGGTTTCTTTTATGTTTGCGATCCCTCTGATTTATGCAAAATATATCATTTTAGACCGGAAATATTCCCCAATTTAGGAGCTGCAGGCGAGAAAATGGGTGTTATGAAGCAAGATAAAAACTTTACTATTCCCCATAGGGCCAAATCTGTAGGCGTAATAAGTTCCTTTTTAAGGATGAGTTATTATTGGCTTGATTATCTTATTGGTATTCCCGTCATTTTAAGAAAGAATGCCCAATTCAATAAGATAACTATCTTTGATCGCTATATTTATGATTTCTTAATAGATCCGCGTAGATCAAGAATTAATTTGCCTTATTGGTGTCGGTTGCTTTTTGTGAGGACTGTTAAACAACCCTCTATTGTATTTGTATTGGATGCCCCTGCGGAAATAATATATAATCGAAAACAGGAATTAACAATGGCTGAGATAGAACGTCAATTATCGGCTTTTAAAAAATTATCTCTTTTGGGTACACGTTATCATCAATTAGATGCTTCTAAAGCACCGGATGAGATCTCGAATGATGCTATTAAAGTCTTTTTTGATCACTTTGCTGTAAAATTATAAATCATATGAAGGAGAAGATAATATTATTCTTTTCATCGTTAAGTCGGATGATCAGAGGGGTAGTTAGCACAAATTATCTCATTAAACATGGTTTAAAAGTAGGAAAGAATTTTACTAGGCAAGGAGGTTGTAGAATTGATGCATCATATCCTTATTTAATTGAGATTGGAGATGATGTTGGGTTGAGTACCGATGTAACTATTTTGGCTCATGATAATTCGTTGAAGCGATTTATTGGAGTAGAAAAGTTAGGGCAGGTAAAAATTGGGAGCCGTGTTATGATCGGAGCTAAAAGTTTAATTCTTCCCAATGTTATAATTGGCGATAATGTCATCATTGGAGCTGGCTCTGTCGTGACTAAAAATATCCCGTCAAATGTTGTATGTGCTGGAAATCCTGCCCGAGTTATTTGTAGTATTGAAGATTATATTAATAAGTTTAATAAAAAAATAAATGATAAGAACTTATTAGATAGAAGTTTTTCACCTTTAAATATTGATGATGATAGGAAAAAAATGGTCAAAATGCTATGTTCTGCTAATGGAGGTGATTATTGCTTTTTTAAGTGTGAAAATTATGATTTATTGCATAAGTTATGAATAAATCTATACTGGTTTCAGCATATGGGTGTGAGCCTTTAAAGGGATCAGAACCCGGTGTTGGTTGGAATTGGGTCTTGCAATTAGCTCAACAAAATAAACTTTATGTTATAACTAGGGCGAATAATAAGGCTGCTATTGAAGAATACTTACCTACAAGTATAAGACATAACATAACATTCTATTATTACGATACTCCATTATTTCTTCGCCAATTTAAGAATAAAGCTAAAGGTTTATATTTTTATTATTTCTTCTGGCAAATTGGTATTGTCTCTATCGCAAAGAAAATTATCCGGAATAATCATGTAGATTATACGATGCATCTGACGTTTGGAAGTATGTGGATGCCCACATTCTTGCCGTTTTTGTCGCCTTCTTTTATTTGGGGGCCCATTGGTGGTGGAGATGGAGAACCTCGTTCATTTTTGAAATTGTTATCGCCACGTCAGAGATTCATTCAGAGTTTTCGGTATGTAATGAATAAAACTGCGATTGTAAATCCGTGTATTCTTATCCCGGCATTTAAAGCAAAAGTCATATTATGTCGTACGGAAAATTCAGCTAACGTTATTCCCAAGAGGTTTAGATCTAAAGTGAAGATTATCTTGGAAACTGCTATGGAGGGAGATGTATTTAAATATACGAAAAAAGAACGTCAGGATAATAAAATCAGAATGATATCTACAGGCCGATTACTCCCTAGTAAAAATATTATAACAGCAATTCGAGCACTAAAATTCTTGCCAGAACATTTAGATTTTGAATATTATATTGTTGGCAGTGGATCTCAAAAGCAGAGTATAATAAAAGAAATAAAAGCACTTGGGCTTAATAATAAGGTATTAATAATAGACGAATTGCCGCGGAATAAGGTTTTAGATTTTCTTCAATATTCTGATGTCTTTATATTCCCGAGTTTGCGAGAAGGAGGAAGTTGGGCTTTAATGGAGGCGATGGCTATAGGTTTGCCGGTAATATGTCTTAATTGGGCTGGAATGAGAATAATTACAGATGATAAGTGTGCTGTACGTCTATCTGTTACATCTCCAGAGCAGATGCCTAAAGACATGGCTAAAGCAATTGTTCAATTAATTGAAAATTCTGATCTGTGTAGGCGTATGGGAGAGAATGCACGTCGCCGAATTCAGACTGTTTTCAACTGGGGAGCAAAAGGTAAGTTCATGGAAGATTTATTTGCCGAGCTTGATAAAAATGAACATTAATGAAGTCTTTGGGATCTTCTTAAAGAATAAAAGAGGACGTCCGTTTGTCGACTTCTCAAATGCAGACGGTAAGAGGTGGCTTATGCCTGTGCGGAATATGAGTACGGGAATGAAGCTCTATCAACCGAGTGGGGCGAAGGGAAAACTTGTAAAATGGGGGCTCCCGTGGTTGTATTGGACTCCTGGAATTTTACATTTCCTTCATGCAAAGCAATATTCATTGTCCTTTAGAGCGGAGTTTCTGGATCTAATTCGTCAGATATTTGATCTCGAAGATTTCGAATTTGCCGTGTTTTGTGGAACTCCAGGGGTGCATCAAAAAATCACAATTCAAATTAGTTGTGGATCAAAGATCTTTGGATATCTGAAAATAACGGATAACAAGAATCTGTTAGAGGTTTTTATGCATGAACGGGAGATTCTTTCCACATTGCATAATAGGGGTGTTGATAATGTGCCAAAGTGTCTTTATTGTGGAACCCTCTCTAATGGATTGCATGTTTTTGCCCAAACGACGGTCAAAACGAGGCACTCGAAAGTTTTGCATTATTGGTCCTCGCTTCATGTTCAGTTCCTTGAGGCTTTGAAGGAAAGAACTAGTCAACAAATACAGTTTGAAGAGTCTGATTTCTATCGGGATTTGATGGGTTTGAGAAGCAATGGACTTGTTATAAAAGAGACAATCTTGAATGATGCTATCGAAAGTGTACTGGCCCATTATGCAGGAGAAAAGGTGCAATTTTGTGCATTTCATGCAGACTTTACGCCGTGGAACATGTTTGTGGAGTCGGGACAGCTGTTTGTTTTCGATTGGGAATACGCCCGGCTTACTTATCCTCCCCGGTTGGATTTTTTTCATTTCTGGTTGCAGACCTCTATTTTTGAGAAGCATCTTTCGGTAGAACAGGTTGTTGCTGATTATCGGTACATCCGTCAGCAATATGCGAATGATTTTTCCGATATTGATTTTTCGTTAAAATGTTATCTGCTTGTCGTAATTGCTCTTTATGTCGAACGAGAGAAAGGTGTCCTGAACCTTGGGACGCAACAGCGTATTGAGTTTTGGAGTTCCTTATTGAAACAGTTGTAGAGATTTAATGAAAGTAGTGTGTTTTCACCTATATAATGACTTTAGTGGCAGCCCCAAGGTATTACGGATGGTTTTAGAGGGGTTGACTGCAAAGAATATTCATGTTGAACTGGTGACCTCAAGAGGGCGTGGTGCCTTGAGTGAACTTTCTAAATATGGAGTCCGAATATTTACTTATCCATATAGGTTTTCTCAGAACCCAGTTTTGACGATGATCCAGTATGTTGGTGTGCAATTCTATTTATTCTTTTTTGCCCTTCGATACACTTTTAGTCGACAAACGGTATTCTATATTAATACTATTCTTCCCATTGGAGCTGCTATCGCAGGGCGATTAATCGGGAAACAAGTGATTTATCATTACCATGAAAACGCTTTTGTAAAAGGGGCATTTTATAAACTATTGGCTAGGGCTATGCAGATGCTTGCTTCACGGATAATTTGTGTCTCTGAATATCAGCGATCATTTTTAAGACGCCAGAAGAATGTTCATGTAGTTCCTAATGCCGTGCCAGTTGATTTTGTGCAACGGTTATCCCCATCCTCGAATGAGGCTTTTGACAGGAAGTGTATATTGATGCTTGGATCTTTGAAGCGCTACAAAGGGATCTTCGTGTTTATGGATTTGGCGAAACAATTGCCGGATTATTCGTTTGAACTTGTCTTAAACGAGAATGCGGAGAATGTAAGCTTGTTTAGGCAGGAGAATCACATTGGTTCAATTCGGAATTTAAAAGTTTATTCCCGGCAGAGCGATGTCGCTCCATTTTATAATCGTGCGTCCGTTGTGTTGAATTTATCAAATAAGGATCTTTTTATCGAGACTTTTGGGTTGACAGCTTTGGAGGCTATGTCGGCCGGTTTGCCCGTGATTGTTCCTACGGTTGGAGGAATCGCAGAGATGGTTGAGAATGGAGTGAATGGCTATAAGATTGATTGTTCGGATCTTGAAAGTATCGAGGAGCATATTCGTCAACTTCTTTCAAATAAGGATTTATATTGTAGATTGTCGGATAATGCGTTTCAGGTCGCCCATAAATATAATGAACAGGCAATGATTGATAAAATTGCATTTTATTTTCATTGAAAAGTTTTAATGTCGAGCACGAGGATTCTCTTCGTGTATAATGATCCTTGTATATATGAAACAAGTTGCGATTATAGGCACGCAGGGGGTTCCTGCGCGCTATGGTGGCTTTGAGTCTTTGGTAGAGAATATTATCGGAGAAAATTGTCCGGCAGATATTCACTATACGGTGTTTTGCAGCAGCAAAGATCTCTCCAGCCGGGACTCCTCCTACAAAGGGTGTAGCTTGAAATATATTCCATTGCACGCCAATGGGAGTCAAAGTATTCCATATGATATCATTTCATTATGTAAAGCGATTCGCGGTTATGATGTTGTATTGGTTTTGGGTGTGTCGGGATGTAGTTTCCTCCCGATTTTCCGGCTTTTCTTCCGCAAAAGGCTTATCATCAATATTGATGGGCTTGAACATCGTCGAGATAAGTGGGGTTACTTAGCCCGATGGATTCTTCGCTTTTCGGAGTCCATGGCCGTTCGTTATGCCGATGTCGTCATTTCTGACAACAAAGGAATCCAGGATTATGTCCGAGAAACCTACCACAAGGAATCGGCGTTGATCGCCTACGGAGGAGATCATGTCGGGCGGAATCTTTCGAAGGAAACGCAGCAAAAGTATTTGGATCAATATGGACTGAAACCGGGCGAATATGCAATTACCGTTTGCCGGATTGAACCGGAGAACAATTGTCATATCACCCTGGAGGCCTTTGCGCGTAGTAAGAAACGTCTTGTGTTCATTGGCAATTGGAAGCACAGCGAGTATGCCCGGAATTTAAAAGAGCGCTATAATACTTATCCCAATATTTCGTGCCTGGATGCGATCTATGATCTGGACGTGTTGTATGCGTTACGGTCGAATGCCGGGTTTTATGTTCATGGACATAGTGCAGGAGGAACAAATCCATCCTTGGTGGAGGCCATGTTTTTGGGATGCCCGATTCTGGCCTACGATGTGGTGTATAACCGGGAAACTACACAAGGTCAGGCTTATTATTTTTCGAATGTGGAAGAACTGGAGAACCTCCTGCAGCGGACGGATCTGCAAGGCGATATTATGAAATTGATAGCAGAAAAGGAGTACACTTGGGAACATATCTCCCAACAGTATTGTGCTTTGTATTAACGAGGACAGGTACTTTCTTTAAGTATAGATAATTTCGATCTCTGCTCGTTTATTTGATCTTCTTCGATTATCTCTAATCGAATCAATCGCTACTGCGTCATCATGGCCGGAGGCATCGGCAGCCGGTTCTGGCCGGCCAGCCGACGCCATCTCCCCAAGCAGTTCCTCGATATTCTGGGCACCGGGAAGAGTTTCATCCGCCATACGTTCGAGCGTTTTGCGCCGATCATTCCGGCGGAGAACTTCCTTGTCGTCACGAATGCCGCCTACCGGCTGTTGGTTCTCGAACAGCTCCCCGAGCTCCGGTCCGAACAGGTGCTGTGCGAACCCGTCGGGCGCAATACGGCTCCCTGCATCGCCTATGCGGCCTTCCGCCTCAAGGCGCTGCAGCCCGACTCGACGATGGTCGTGGCGCCGTCCGACCACTTCATCTTCGATGAGGAGGAGTTCCGGCGCAACATCACCTCCTGCATGGAGTTCGCCGAGACGCACGATGCGCTGGTTACCATTGGTATCCGTCCCTCGCGTCCCGATACGGGCTACGGCTACATCCAGACTGCATCCGCCGGGGAGATTTCTCCCGTTGTATCGTTCCGCGAGAAACCCGATCTGAAGACCGCCATGAGCTATTTGGCCGCCGGCAATTACCTGTGGAATGCCGGCATCTTCGTCAGGTCGGCGCAGAGCATCCTCGCAGCGCTTGAACGCTGCCTTCCGGAGATGTATGGCCTTTTTGCCGGACAGGCCGACAGATTCGCTACGCTCGAGGAGCCAAACTCCGTGGAGGATATCTTTGCGCGCTGTCCGTCGATCTCGATCGACTACGGCGTGCTGGAACGTGCCGATAATGTTTTCGTGCGGAGTTCGGATTTCGGCTGGAACGACGTCGGAACCTGGGGCTCGCTTTACGAACTCTCGGCCAAGGACGCCGATGGCAATGTCGTGCCGGCCTACTCGGAACTCTACGATACGACGAACAGCCTGGTCAAGGCGGCCGGAAAGAAGGTCGTCGTGGTGGATTCGCTGCACGACTATATCGTGGTTGATACGCCGGATGCCCTGCTGATCTGCCCGCGTTCGCACGAGCAGCATATCAAGCAGGTTCTCGAAGACCTCACGCTGCTCGACGACGGTTGCTTCGTGTAAATGTAGCCCCGTTTGAACAGAGAGAGGGTCGGTTCCGCCTGAGGACCGACCCTCTCTCTGTTTTTTGCTCCTGCAAAGGTCCCGATTGCGGGAATACATGCAGCCGGTTGTGCCGGAGGCATCTTTTATCCCGTGCGGTCAATGTTTCATCAGTATGTCCCTGTGGCTTTCGATGCATTTCACCAGTTTGGAAAACCTGCGGTTGCGTTTTTTTATGATGTACGGTCGGAATACGAACCAGTTCAGGGAGATCCATGACAATAAGACCGAATATGCGATTATTCCCCGGAGAGATGAATGGTGGAATGTATATTCATAAGTATAGAGCGAGAAGCCCAACGACAGGAACAAAAAATACAGGTTCAGCACGATATGTTGCTGTCTATGTTCCTGTTTCTTGATTTTCAGAAGATTGCTCATATAATCGACGTTGGAGCAGTCTGTTTTTAATCCATAGTAAAGACGAAGCAGTCTGCCGTAGGATAGGACCGGCAGCATGAAGCCCATGGATAGTAGAATAATTCCAGCCTTGGTAACAGACAGCAAGGGGGGCCAATGTATCCAGACAGTCACTCCTGAAGCCAAGGCCAGCATCATGAGCATAATAACCGCACAGGACTCTCCCATTCTGCGCATTCTGAAATATTTTATCTTTTTTCGGACCGCCGACAAATCGATGACAGGAATCTGCTGCCCTTTCCATAAGGATTTTATGTCGATATCATTCTTCATTCCCGCGTAATTTTTTGGCCAATATGGATTTGATCCGGTGTATCCTTACACGTACGTTTACTTGCGACATACCCGTGATCTGAGCTATTTCCGATTGTTTCAAATCTTCCAGATAAAGCGAGATGATCAGGCGGTCCGTCTCTGAAAGCCCGGATATGGCCTTATACAAGGCTTGCACATGCAATGAGCGGTCATCCGCTGCTTCAACCGACACGTCGGGGGGGGAACTTCCGTTTGAGAGATTCTTCTCTGACGTTCGCCTTGACGCAAACAGATGTTGGTGGCAATGCGAAAGATCCAGCTTCCCACGGATGATTCACCCTTGAAGGAGGGGAGATATTGCCATACGCGGGCAAAAACGTCCTGTGCCAGGTCCTGGGCAAGGGGATAATCATTGAAATAGCCCATACACAATCAATCGGAATACCTTGTCCCAGTAGGCCTTGTATATATCCTCGAAATTCACGATCAGTCATTTAGAAAGTCCATAATCTGCCGGATATACCATTCCCGGTCATCAAACATAATAAAATGCAGGCCTTTGTTCGCATATTTCAATTCAAGGTTCGGCCGATTGCCGAACTGCCGCTCAATGATCGGGGCGATTTTCTTGAACGGATGTTCCAGTAAGACCAATGTCGGAACCGAAATATTCTCGACGGCAGATCTTAAATCCACATTGGAATAGTCATAATACATTCTCGCGCAGGTCATTCTGTCGGAAGACAGACTCCATTTGACCAGATCGTCATAACGGAGTGAATCCGTCGTAAGGGCTGTTGCACTGATGTATGCTTGCCTGCGGAACTGCTCATCGCTCATGCCGAGCATTCCGGCTCCGGCCTTTGTCCGTTCATCGTCCGATATTTCTCTTGATTGAAAATCCGGATTATAGACAGCCGCCAGACAGGGGAGTGCATCAACAACCACAATGCTCTTTATCCGGTTTGTCTGGGTCGATGCGATGTTCAACGCCAAACCACCACCCATACTGTGCCCGATCAGTATGGGTTTTTCTATATTTTCATGGCGGATGAAATCGACAATCTGCCTGGTCCAATTGGCAAATGAGGGCTTTGCCTCTGGCGCAGTCCCTGCAAAACCGGGCATGGTTAAGACATAACAGATGTAATCATGGCGCAGGGTATCGACGGTTTGATCCCATACATCTCCGGAACACGCAAATCCAGGTATCAGAATAACTGCCTGCTTTCCGTGACCCGTGCGTTGGACAGAAAAAGATTGTGCAACACATGTATCCGTTATTCCCAACAGTATCGCATACAGCAGCCCGGCTTTGCAAATTACTTGTTCATGGCTTCGATCTTTTTTTTCATTTAGATACGAAACCATGAATAATGTTACCCGGTCGGGCTGACTTTTTTCAGCCGTATTGCGTCCTGGAAACGGATTGGACTATTGGACGAAAAAAAGTGTGAATCTCGCAAATGCTTGATTCACACTTTTTTCCTTGCGGAGAGAGAGGGATTCGAACCCCCGGTACAGTTGCCCGTACACCGCATTTCGAGTGCGGCCCGATCGACCACTCCGGCATCTCTCCTTGTGTTGCGGGGTTGCTTTTCGGCTTTCCCCTCCCCGAAACTTTCGTTTTGGGACTGCAAATATAGACATATTTTTCGGAAACTACTATTTTTTGCAGGAAATTTTCGATTTTTTTGATTTTTTTCTTCGGACGGCTCCGTTTTCCGCTCTTTGCCTGATTTAATTCCTATCTTTGTATCCGGGGGTTTGGCCGCTTGCCGGTGCGGCGCAGTATTTCCCCTCCGCACCCGTTTATATGGGTGAGAGCCGATACTAAAACCGGTACGGTTTTCGTTCTGTTCATGAACAGAGCTAACGCAAACAACGAGTGAGCCATGAAAGAGTTGAGATTATGGATTGCCGCCGTCGTCGCGGCTGCGGGTCTCGCAAGCTGCTCGTCGGCATATTACGCCGCGTCGGGGTATGCCGGCGACGACCTGTATGTTCAGCACGACCGCGCGCAGATCGCACGCAAACAGCAGGCCGAGGCCGAAGCCAAGAAGGCCGAAGCCGAGGCGCGCAGAGCCGAGTGGGAGGCCCGGATCGCCGAGGCCCAGGCCGCTGCGGCAGAAAATGACTACTACGAATACCGGAGTGCCGATTCGAATCCTTACCAGAGCATCCTGGCCGATGACTACGAGAGCGCCTATGCGCGCCGCCTGCGGGGCTTCGAGTCGCCGACCTACCGGATGCCTTCGAGCTACATCAATGCCCGCTACAGTTCGGCCTTCACCTATGCCTCGGCCTACGATCCGGCTTTCTACAACGTCATCGTCATGGGTGACGAGGTGTGGGTCGAGCCCAAGTACATCACTTCGATGTTTGGGTCGTGGGGGACTTCGGTCGTGCTGCTCGATCCGTGGTATTACGGCTGGAGCTGGCCGTGGGGGCCGTCGTTCTCGATCGGCAGCTGGGGCTGGAGCTTCGGCTGGAACGCCTGGTACCGGCCCTGGTACGCAGGGTGGTACAGCCCGTGGTACGATCCCTGGTGGGGGCCCGGCTGGGGCTGGGGGCCCGGTTGGCATCACCATCCCTACTGGGGCCCGGCCTG
>ULSP01013787.1_pt1 | contig 13206 bp, 17 predicted proteins | sample 1956811 | NCBI WGS metagenome assembly ULSP01 (sample SAMEA4835711, study PRJEB28245) | human gut metagenome | biome: gut microbiome; material: fecal sample | place: Denmark | collected 2008
CAGGCATAATAGTAAGGGATTTATCGCACAGCCCATTGACTATTCCCTTATTTTATTCTAATATTTAAGGGAAACAGAATGGAGGCAAGGGAATGAGAACCTTCAATTACTCTGCAATCAGGCAACAAAAGTGGGACTCGGACGTTCTTGGTCTGATTGCGGCCATATACAAGGAAGCCGTGAAGCAGGAACTGTATTTGAAGCAGCGCCCGGAGGAACTCGAAAAGCTCGTGGAGATTGCCAAGATTCAGAGCACCGAGGCATCGAACGCCATTGAGGGCATTGTCACCACGAGTATCCGAATCCGGCAGCTTGTCGAGGAGAAAACCACGCCGAGGAACCGGGATGAGCAGGAGATCGCCGGTTACCGCGATGTGCTGAGTATCATTCACGAGAGCTTTGACGCGATACCAATCACGCAGAACTACATCCTGCAGCTTCACAAAATCCTCTACAGCCACATGAATAACCCGCTTGCGGGACGCACAAAGATCACACAGAATTATGTCACCGCTACCTATCCGGACGGTCATGTGGAAACGCTGTTCACGCCGCTTGCCCCTTATGAGACGCCGGAAGCATTGGACAGGATCTGCGCAGAATACAACCGTGTAATTGGCAATATGGAACTGGAACCGTTGATTGCAATCCCGGTTTTCATCCATGACTTTTTGTGCATCCACCCCTTCAATGACGGCAACGGAAGAATGAGTAGATTGCTCACGACGCTGCTTCTGTATCGCAGCGGCTTTTACGTCGGCAAGTACATCTCCCTTGAAGCCAAAATCGCCAAAAACAAGGACCTGTATTACGCCGCACTTGCGCAGGCGCAAATCGGCTGGCACGAAGGAACCGAGGATGTAGTGCCCTTCATTAAGTACCTGCTGGGAACGATCCTTGCGGCGTATAAAGATTTTGAAGATCGTATGGCGCTTGTGGAAACCAAGCTGCCCGCACTGGAAATGGTGCGCAGAGCCAGCAAAAACAGAATCGGACGATTCGATAAGCAGGACATGCGGGAACTTTGCCCGACGCTCAGTGACAGCTCCATAGAGGGCGCCTTGCGTAAGCTGGTTGCAGCCGGAGAACTGAAAAAAGAAGGAAAAGGGAAAAATACCTGCTATTTCAGGCTAAATTAGATTCCGTTCAATACGAGCGACTTTTTAGAGGGCCGCACCTGCTCATGCGAACAGGTGCAGTCCTTTTTGGCTACTTCTTGCAATATACGTCGGTTGCAGATACGACGCCACAGCGGTAGAAATCCTGCCGCTGCTCTGCGACCCGGATTTGGAGAAGTGATGCTTTTTGCGAAAACAGGCGACAGCTTCGCCCACATAGAAAACAGGAAAGAGAACGGTTATTCGTTCTCTTTCCCCTTTGCCGCTTTCCTGCGAGTTTTGGGCATGGTCAGCTCATAGCTCACATCCAGCAAAAGCTCGATTGTTTCCGTCGACACGCTGCCGTCCAGCGCGGCTGTGATCCAGCTGCTCTTGTTCATGTGGTACGCCGGAAAAATGCCGGGTTCGCCGCGCAGCGATGCAATCAGGATCGGATCGCACTTGAAATTGACGATATCGAGTTTCTCCGCTCCTGCAAGTCCCAGCTTGTCCCGCGGCACCTCCATCATCAGCGCGAACCACTTGCGATTGTTTGCGTGGCGGAACACGGCGGCGCGCGGTGTATCTGCCCAAGGATAATCCGGTTCTGTGCTGTAGTGGTTCAGAATATAGGCTTCTAATTCCTCACGATTCATTGCAGACCTCACAGCGTCTCAAAGTGATACCTCGGCTGACCGATGCTCTTTTTGCCGTACTCGATTGCGCTGGTCGGACAGTAGCAGATGCACGCCATGCAGTGGGTGCAGTTCTTGCCCCAAACCGGCGTACCGTTTTTGATTGCAACGTTGTTCATCGGACAGCGCTTTGCGCACTGTCCGCAGCCGATGCAGGCATCGGATACGGTAAAGGCATCCGCTTTGACGAAGCATTTGTAGAAAACAGGATTGACCGGGCCGCTCATGAAGCGGTCGTAGAGATTGTTCCGCGTTGGCGCAAACGGCTGATTGCTCTGAATCGCGGCGATGGCGCGTTCAATGCTGGGTTCAGCTTTGGCGACGATTTTGCACGCTTCGTCCGCCTGGGGCGCAGAGAACATCGCAATATAATTCTCCGGCATGACGATCTGCGCTGTGCCCATGCAGGTAAGGTTCTTTTCCGCGCAGAGGTCACGGTTATATTTGTCGGCATTGCCAATCTCACTGCCGCAGGTCATAACAAACCACGCCCGTTTTGCACCGCGTAATTCCGTTTTCAAAAGCCAATCGCGCACGATGCGCGGAATGCGCCACGCATAGGTCGGCGTGACGATGTTCAGCCGCTCGCCGGTTTCGACGGGTGAAATGTTGGAAGCCTTAATGCGGTCGTTCAGATTTACGATCTCATCACCAAGCGCGTCTGCGATTCGCTTGGCGACATATTTGCTGTTTCCGGTGCCGGAAAAGTACAAAATCATATCAAAATCCCCTCACAATGGTCGATTTCATGCTGAATGATCTGCGCCGTCCAGCCGGTAAATGTTTTGATGCGCGTCTGGAACTGCTCGTTCTGCCACTGCACCTTGATGGTCTGGTATCGCTTCGTTTTCCGCGTGCCGGTCAGAGACAGACAGCCTTCCTCCGCGTCATACGGCGCGGATTTTTTGACGAGCACGGGATTGAACATGACCATGTATTCACCAATGTTGTCGAACGCGATGATGCGCTTATTGACGCCGATCATATTCGCCGCCATGCCCACACAGCCATCCTTGTGCGCGGTCAGCGTGTCCAATAAGTCCTGCGCAATTTCAAGATCGGATGCCGTCGCGGGTTCCGCTTTCTGGGATAGGAAAAAATCGTCTTTGCATATTTCACGGATCATGAGAAAACCTCCGCTGTGTTTTATCTTATTGTAGCAGAGAAATGGGTAAGGCTCAACTGAATTTATGGTGGATTCGATGAAGACACTTAATTAATGTTTGCGCATTCGGTACGAATAGCATAGAATTTTCGCGCGCAAAACAGCACGATTCATGCGCCTTATGAGATGCAGAATTTGCGCGGCAATAAACAAAGATAAGGGCGAATTCGATAAGTGGTCTTCGAAATAAAAATCGTTCGTATTTATCATTTCCTTGCATTTTCTATCCTGTTTTGATACAATAAAATACAACGCTGCGAAGCGCTGTTGTTAGACTTGGCAGCTTTGCACAAAGGTGTTCTGCAAAGCAGCAGAGCACTTTTTTCATCTGGAGGAATCGAACTATGGTTGTGAGCTACAAGAAGCTTTGGAAACTGCTGATTGACAAGGATATGAAAAAGAAAGATTTGTGCGCGAAAGCGGGCATTAGCCCAGCATCCGTCACAAAAATGGGGCGAAACGGTCATGTTACGACGGAGATACTTTTGAAAATTTGCACGGCACTGGACTGCGGCGTGGAAGATATTATGGAAATTGTGCCGGATTCGCGTGAAAACGCATGATCAAGTCCGTTTTATGGGACAGCCAATATGATATGATAACAATGAGCTGGTGGCTGGTGAGCTGGGGTGAGCTGGGGTGAGCTTGGGAGACCGGCTCAGATGGAGAAGCGAATGGAACGATCTCTGATTTATAACGGAACGATCACGGCGGAACAGTTCCTCTTCTATGAAATCCGCATCGCATCGAAATATTACCTCGACGGGACATCCGTTGAGGACGCTATCGAAGAAATCAAAAAGAACAATTTGTTTCAATACCCGACCGAGCGGCTTGTTGCCCGCATGGTGCGAAGCTGCTATAAGCGTTTGGATGCCTTGGATGATGAGCAGCTGCGGCAGGAATTAACCACTGCGGCTTCTATGGCGAAGACCTCAAGGTGGCGAAGCTGGAACGCTTCATTGATAAGCAGGGCAAGACGGACGCTTTCCGCGCTGCCTTCAAGGAAGTCAACGGGGACGAGTGGGTCAACGCCCGCGATTCCGCTGCCTTCTTTGAGGACGATGTGGTTGAGGTTTTGCAGTCTGTTCTCGGCATGAGCGAGACGGCAGCCCGCAACTGGTTCAACGGCGAAGAGAACGCCGACATGAGCATCAAGCAGCTCGTCTCCGAGATCAAGGAGTATGTGGACAGCAAGGAAGGCAACTTCCGCCTTCTGTTCTGCGTGGATGAGGTCGGTCAGTACATCGGTGACGATGGCGATCTGATGATGAATCTGCAATCGCTGGTGGAAGAGATCGGTGACAAATGCCGGGGCAAAGTCTGGGTCATGGTCACCAGTCAGGAAGCGATTGATTCCGTCGTGAAAATCACCGGCAATGACTTCTCCAAGATTCAGGGACGTTTCAACACCCGTCTGAGCCTTTCTTCCTCGTCTGTCGATGAGGTCATCAAAAAGCGTGTTCTGGCGAAGACAGAGGACGCAGATCACCTCCTGCAAATGGAGTATGAGAAAGAGGCTTCCGGCTTAAAGAGCCTGTTTGCCTTCGATAACCCTATCCTCGACATCAAGGGCTTTACCAGCGCGGCGGAGTTCAGCGCGACCTTCCCCTTTGTGCCGTATCAGTTCATCGTCATCCAGAAGGTTCTCGCAGAGATCCGCAAGCACGGCAACTCCGGCAAGCACCTTTCGGGCGGCGAACGCTCCATGCTGTCCGGCTTCCAAGAGGCGGCGCAGGAAATCGAAAACAAGGATGAAAACGCCCTTGTGCCGTTCTATCAGTTCTATGACACGGTACATACCTTCTTGGAGAGTGCCATCCGCCGGGTCATCGACCGCTGCCAGAATGCGGCGGATGCCCACGACGGCTTGGAGCAGCAGGATGTGAATGTCCTCAAGCTGCTCTACCTCGTCCGCTACATTGAAGATGTCAAGGCGAACATTGAGAACATCGCCATCCTGATGATCGACGATATTCACACGGACAAGATTGCCCTTCGTGCATCCATCACGGCTTCGCTGGAACGTCTCCTGACGCAGAACTATATCTCCCGCAACGGCGATACCTATCAGTATTACAACACCGAGCTGAAAGACGATACATTCGCCCAACTCAAGAAGAACGTCAAGATCACAAAAGAGCGCATTCCTGCCGCAACGCAGCTTTTCACGCCGGACTGGATCGTCCGCGACATGGTGGAAAACTCCCTCGGCAGACTTTGGCTGGAAGGTCACCCCAACGCCGAGCTGCACGACGACTGGAAATACTATCTGGACGAAGCCGAGCAGGAGCCGGGGGTGGATGCGCAGCTTGCCAAGCTCCGGGAGGAATACACGACCATCAAGCCGGAAGAGATCAAGGTCATCGAAATTCCCCTACCGAAATTGATACAAAATCAGGCGGCATAATTAAAAAGTCCAAAAAGGCTCGGTTGGATAGAAAAAAGGCTCGGAAAACGAGCCCTCAGATGTTGAAGTCGGGATATGTCCCGGCTATATTATTCCAAAAGAATGAAGGTGTACATATGGGAGACTTAAAGAAACTGGGTGCCAATATTCGTAGCCTTAGGATTGCCTATGGAGAAACGCAGGAACAATTAGGCGAAGCCATATATGTTGAGAAAAACACGGTATCATATTACGAAAATGGCAAAAGAGAGCCAAACAAGGAAACTCTGACGGCAATTGCAAACCATTTTATGGTTTCTGTAGGAGAACTGTTGCATTGTGACCTGACAGCAGTCCGCACAATAACTGTGGACAAGGATGCATTCCGGGAAAATATAGATATCATTCTCCCGATTGTTTCGTCTGAAAAAGCACTTACTAATGAGAACTTCAAAAAAGCGTTTGATGCGCACAAAGCCTTTTACGAGGAACTTCATAAGGTTAGCATGGACGGAATTGATAATGTTGACGTATGCATTGATGGGTATTTGGAAGCCGTGGAAGACGACGAAATCGAAGCAGAAGCTGCTGCCAATTTTATTGCGTTGTGGTACTTGCTGATGATGTCTATGAAAGCCGCACCAACTATTATGAAAAATAAGCCTGCAGCGCTCAGACAAGTTGCGGCGAAAGATGAAAAGGTCAGAAAGGTAATTGAAAACACAGATCCGTCTTTCGCGGCTGATGCAAAAGCAGCATTGAGTGAAATTGATGATGATGAAATGAAGGATCGGATGTCTGAAATGCTGACAGCTGTAAAAAGGTCGAAAGACTGGTCGGATCTGGCAGATTATTACTTGGCGCTACAGTATGTTTGGAATTTGGTTGATAATGATCTAGATTGGGGGTTTAATCAAAGAATCGGCGCAGAGATGATGAATGCGTTCGTAACAGTAAAAAACGTTTATGCTGCACGATTTATGAAATATATCTTTGATTCTATCAGTGGAGCGAGTTCACAATCTGTGGACGACAGCCGGTAACAAAAAAGAGTATATTGCTATCGTACCCTTCCACCCTGCCTCGGACGAGAGGCATGAATGAAAAAAGGAGGACGTAGCAATGGAAGATCGCAAAAGCCTGATCCGGTGGATCAAAGACCACAAGAAGCAGATGATCATTGCCGGGATCAGCATCGGGACTCTGATTCTGATTATCCTCGGAATCAAAAACAGAGCAGCAATTAAAGCTGTGTGGGATTCGCTGAAAGGAGTCGTGAAACATCCCACAGCGAAAGCGGCAGAAGAAGTTGCAAAGGTCGTAACGGACACTCCCCCAGCACCCGCTTCGGAGATTGTCACTGCCGTGGTATCTAACTCGGAGACGCTCCCTTTTGAAGTTAGCAGACACATCCGTAACCTACCAGATGGATGGCATGCCTCTCCGGAGAAGGTCGCTGAAGCTCTAAAAAACAACATCATTCTCATGGACGGCCAGACTTGGGTCGATAGTTACGTGAAGGGAGGTGTTGCTGCGTGAGAAGGACTGAGGAAGAAAAGAACCTGCTGGCGAAACTCGCCAGCGGCGTTCTGGATGGTATGGTCGGAGACGAACGCGAATACCGTGGGTACAGGAGCGTTTTCTGTGGTAAGTATATCAAAGACGGTGAGCCGGTCTCATATCGGCAAGGCGAATCAACGAGGTTCTTTAATGGCAAGGAGAACGAGAGGATTCCCGGCAAACGTGAAGATGAACACTATGATACGGATGACCGTAAGCTTGAGTTCTTGCAGCGGTATGGTTGGTTGACAGACGATGATGATGTCAGGGCGTACAGCGCCAAGTATAAGCCGAAGAAATAAGGAGGCTGGAGTTTATGTCGAGACGCAAGAAGAACGAAGTGGTTGTTGATGACGATTTTGAAGAGGATGACAGTAGTGAACGATTAAGCGTCTGGGATGCCGCTGATATCTGGGCTTCTAACGGGAAAGACGAAGACTACATGTTCGGATATACGGAAGAAGAATTGGAAAACGCTCTGTAAATACCACCTCCCGATCACCAGTAATGATGATCGGGAGCTCTTTTTCTGCCGGGGGTCAGCCGTCGATGGTCTTGCCATTCTTGAAGGTGAAGGTCATGCGGCCATCGGCGTAGACCGTGGCGTAGTCCAGCAGTCCTGTCCAGAGGCCATCGCTGAAGGTGGTCACTTGATCCTCCTGCTTCTTCAGGAGCTTCAGGAAATCCTCCATTGCAGCTTTCCGAGACTTCATGTCGCTGATGCGGTCGGTGACCTCGCTGTGCTTCTGCTTGGCTGCGTCGAAGCGCTGACTCAGGTCGTCGAAGCGTTTCTGGTACTCGGCCTGATCGAGTGCTAAAGTGACTTACACCTCGGAGCACTATTTTCGAGGCTGTATACAGAAACGCAATCGGCAGCTTGTAGACAATAGCAGTGCCTGTATTTGCTATCTGATGAAGCTCAGGCCTATACCGTGGACTATGCCCGCCGCATGGGCCTGCGAATCATCAATGTGGCGGACCCGGACAGCTTGTAAGCGTGCCCTGTACACATACAAACCTCCTGAGTTGTCGCTCCACTGGCGGACGATCCAGGAGGCTTTTTCAGGTGACGGTTAAAATCGACACCATAGCTGCTATTTTTGCAGAATTTGTTCGGATTCTGTTGTAATTTCGGAAGCATTGTGGTAGAATATATTCTGTAAAGTTATACGCACTTTTGGAGATTTTATTTTCAACAGGAGGAACCCCATGTCGGTCCGTTATGACAAACTTTGGATTTTGCTAATCAAGAATAAAATGAAGAAAGGCGAGCTGGCTAAGGCAGCGCACCTGTCGTCCCATACCATGACCCAGTTGAACAATAACCGTCTCGTCTCCATGTCTGTCATGCTCCGATTGTGTAAGGTGTTCCATTGTGACATTGGGGATGTCATGGAAGTGGTGGAGGATGAAGTGCACTAACCCGTCATATAAACGAGTAAGAGGTGTGACCGATGGATAATAACGCAAAACTTCGCCCGCTGTATCTGGCAAAGATTCTATATGAGCGCACCGATGAAGACCACTATCTGACCACGATGCAGCTGGCGCAGATTCTTGAAGAGGAATACGGTATCCCGGCGCACCGGCAGACCATCAAGACGGACATTGAGCTTCTGCAGCAGTTCGGAATGGACATCCAAGAAGTAAAGTCCACTCAGAACCGTTATAACCTCATTAGCCGTCAATTTGAAATCGCTGATCTGAAGCTGCTGATCGATGCTGTGCAGTCCTCCAAGTTCATCCCCAAAGAGCGCAGCGAGCAGATGGTCTGCAAGATCGTCGCGCTGGCCGGACAGCATAAGGCTGAGGAACTGAAGCGCAACGCTTCCGTGGAGGGACGTACAAAATCGGAAAACCGGCAAGATCTGTTGATCGTAGATGCAATCAACGAGGCCATCAATGCGGAGAAGAAAATTGCCTTCCAGTACTTTTCTTAGTTCCATCAGAATACTTCTTGCCGGTAACTTCCTCGTAGATCCTGGGCAAAGAATCATCAAACTCATGGAACTCGTCAAGCCACAGTTGACGAATGAATTTGAGTTCTTCCATAGTAATCAGAGGAACATCTTTGATTTCATCCGGGCCGATTTCATGAACAAGGAGTTCAACCTCAAGCAATCTACGAAGGAAATCTTCGCGGGTCTTTTTGGTATAGGGACCGTGAACAAGACGGTTGTTGTGCCACTGAAGGCGACCATCTCGCTTTCGGAAGTCCCGACGGTCACGGTCGGTCTGCCAGTCCCCATATCCGGCGATTTCGTTGCGGAATTCAAGCATAGGAAGCATCCATGCTTTTTCCTCATCGTTTTGAATCATGGCCGCCATAGACTTATCCTCTGTAACCATCGTGCAAACCCAACAACCAAAACGACTGTTGCCGCAGCTGGGGGTGGAGGAATCAATGACAAGGGGACATTCACCGTCAGCCGATGCACCGCTATACATCGCCAAAAGATCTTTGTTGGAGTGTCCCCAAGGGTTCGGAACCTGAACGAGATACTGCCAGACATTGTCATTCAGCCAGTTCTCAATGGGCGTAAACACATAGGAGTTAGGAAAAGAACCGTTGGGGCTAAGATGGGCTCTGTAACGCTTCTTTTCATAACCTTCAAGAACCGCTTTACGAACAGTACTCTCGGCTTTCCGGGAGCCTAGAACCATGATGGCCTCACTCTCGGCATCGAGTATACTCTTGATGAACCGATTAGAGGTATCGATTTTCATTCTATCCGTACACCAACGAAAGTCGCGGCGGGGATAAGGGTAGCCCCGGCCGATTAAGTTGACCCAAAAGGTGTTCGTTATTGCTGGTGTCAGTCTGTGGGGAACAACAGGCAACCCCTGTTCTTTCGCTGTCTGCTCCATTTTCTTGAGGGACTCCGTTGCCCATATTGCTACAACAGGAGACTCAACTAAAGTATCAGTGCTGATAACATGAACGGTTTTTTTTAGCTTTTCCTTGGGCAGCTCTTGGAGCGCATACCACACAAGCTGAACAACAGCTGTAGAGTCCTTTCCACCGCTGTACCCGCAAATCCAAGGAATCATGTCCTCTAAATACAATTCTTTAATTGTTTCGATAACCGACCGAATATCTTCTTTGGTAAGGTTAGCCATCTTCATTACCGCCCGTTTCTATTAAGACTTTTTTCATATAGTTTGACATAGCTTTTTGCGTTGATCTATTTGCAGCAACTCGACCGTTTACAAACACGAGATTATCCCACGCAGGATTTATTTTTCTCCAGTCGATAATAGATAGCTTCTCAAGATGATTTTCCCAGGTTTCAGGGAAGTTTTGAATCAATGCATTCCCGGCGTGCCCCAGTGCAACAAGCGTGATACTGAGAGAACAAATATAGTCTTTTCGCACAGCGGATGATTTCATCTCTCCGGACTTGACCATATTCCATTCGCTAATGTTCCTTCCGACAGCGCTCCAATATTCTTTGGCCAAATCAATTTTATTTTGTGTTGATAAACTCGAACCGTTAAGGAGCTCGCTGGTTGCTGTGCATATCGCACTAAGTGTAAACAGTGCCTTAGATCGGTTGGAAATTGCGGTACGCTCCTTTTCAACCAAGCCTTTGAATACATCAACTTCGTCGATAACTCGTTTTGCAATAATTGAGGTCTCTTCGCGAGAATTGAAGAGAATATTGATCGATTTGGTTGGCTTAATAGCGTAACGATTCAAATCGGAAAACATCTGCTGCGAACGAAGCAATCCTTCATCTCTGTAAAAAACAACAGAAATATGTTCATTCTTTAGGGATGGGTTCATTTTGATGGCTTCGGCTATGGCAGCCCGCCTATGCTGGCCATCATTGATAAGAAACCGAGAGGTCATTGATATACTGATTGTCCCAACTTGTAGCATCGTCTCATCTGCAGGCATAAATTCCATATTTCCGTCTACGGAAACGGTTAATGCAGAAAAAACATAGCTATCAGGATTGGACAATATGTAATCTCGAATTTCAGGAATGCGTGATTTGTTTAGGATGCGTTGTGCCCTGATTTCAGGCGGAAGATCTTCGTCGGCAAACTGAAAAATCTTTGACATAACATCCAGGGGAACCATCGAGATATAATATTCACGCTGTGCTTGTGTCCCCCTAACTGCTGGAAATACATAAGATGCACAATCCATTTTACACATCCTTTCCGTATCGCGTTGGCCACAGGCATAAGATACCAAAGATATTATACACTATAACGGAAGTCTTGTAAATGAGTTTTGTTTATTTTTTATTTGCCTTATAGAGACAAACATGCACAAACAAACCATACAGATAGTAATTTGCTTTAACTTTGTAAATAATAACCTTGGAGTATGATACTGCCGAATTGATATATTTTCTGACGGCCACATGCGGAAGTTGATCGAGGTGATGTCCATATTCATCACCTCGTTTTTTCCTTTGTATAGGCTATTGAAGTTGTAGAAAATACAAGTATAATAGCATTATGGGATTTGAAATCTTCAGGAGCTGAGTAATCGTAACCTGATTGATTACGGCAGAGGTATCTTGTCTGCTCCCCAGAGCGTCAAAATGGAAATGGCCTATGTATCCGCCCTGTTAGTAGGTTCTATTCGCTGCGGCAATCCGGAGGATGAGAAAGAGTCGATTGAGGAATATGTCAGTCTTCCTGTTTCTATGTTTGGCAAAGGAGATTTCCGCATCCTTCGAGCCAAAGGTGATTCCATGATGGATGCCGGAATCGATGAGGACGATCTGCTTGTCATCGAGCGTAATTGCCCTGCTCTCGAAGGGGATATAGTCGTTGCGCTGGATGAAGACAAACAGAATACACTGAAGCGATATGCCGGCTACGACGAGGACAGTGGGTATTACATCCTCAAATATGAAAACGAGGCTCGATACCCGGGCAAAACAATAAAGGTGCGGAGCTTTCAGGTACAAGGTGTTGCTTGACACGTAATAAAATCACTCTAAATATATTCGCGAAAGCACCGGAATTGTTCCTTACATGAGTAGCGGAAGTCAAGAACGGCACATGAGAGCTGGCATGGAGAATGGCGCCTCAATCGTTGGTATGGCACACGCTTTGAAAACAAATGTATCATCTCTCAGTGATACTATGGAGCGCCTGAGAGCATTGGAAAAATGTCTTTTGGGGTTGCTGGGGGAAAGTGGTGTGCGTTTCATTCGGAATGGTGGACACAACACTATCCCTGGAAACATGAGCCTGTCCTTTCCGGGATACGACGGAGAAGCAATCCTGCATAGATTGGACTTAATGGGGATTTGCGTTTCAACTGGTTCTGCATGTGACAGCAAAGAAACGCAAATCTCGCATGTACTTCAAGCTATCCATCTTGATAAGGAGTTTGCAAAAGGAACAATCAGAGTGTCTCTGGGAAAGAATAACACGATCCAAGATACAAAGGACATTGCAGATGCGCTGATTAAAATTCTTGTATAACGCTGCTTATAAGGGGGTGAGCGCAATATGAACTGTCCGTGGTGCGGAAGTCCGGTTATGATACGCGGGTCATCTTGGGAATGCGGCTGGTGCGGAGACTTTGGAAGTCTGCAAAGAACACCGGCAAAAAAGTCACAGAATACGGCACAGATCACGCTGACACTCTCCTTCGTCTACCATGTTGACCTCCCTGAAACTTGGAGCGATCTGAAAAAGGCGTTGAATCAGATTGCGCCCCAAAACGCTTTGCTCTCGCAGCTTCTCGGAAAAGTGCTGCTGTACCACATATCAGCCGGAATCCAGAACGCGAGAGCTTTGCCGGACGAGAAAAAGGCAGAAGAACTGCGGACTTTTCTGACTACGACCACTGACCTAAATCTGGGCGAAAGCGCAGAAGAGATCATGCGTGACACAAAGCGAGGCGTTCTGTTCTGCGAAGAAGCAGACCTTTCCGAAACGGACTGCGGCACGTTCTGGACAGAGCTTTTCTCTACGCGCCCGGTGGAAGACTACTATAACCGCGTCGATCCGGACGGTTTGTTTGAGCTTTTCTCCGAGTTGTCCTCTGCCTATGCCTACTTTGGCGGGAAGAAGGATGAGGAAATGGGCGAGGCGCAGGATTATAAAAATGCGCTGGAAGAAGCCTATCACACCCATTGGCAGAACAAAGTGCTGCTGCATCCGGACGTAGAGCGCGCAAAACGCCTCTTGGCGCAGGGCAAGTTTCCGGATTACGAGGATATTTGCCGCGAGATTTTACTGGTCGAATACCCGGAGGAAGTCCCGCATGAAACCGCCGAGGATTTCGATGAATTGTCGTGGGAACGTGTTCTGGATGATGTGTTT
>ULSP01067295.1_pt1 | contig 13056 bp, 6 predicted proteins | sample 1956811 | NCBI WGS metagenome assembly ULSP01 (sample SAMEA4835711, study PRJEB28245) | human gut metagenome | biome: gut microbiome; material: fecal sample | place: Denmark | collected 2008
CCTCAAAGGACCCGGCAGCATCGGCGATCAGCAAAAAGAGAGCGAACCGATGACGCCCGGAGAACATTGGGAATGGACACCCATGAGCGTGAAGATTTACGGGATTACGGGTGAAACCCAGATCGTCATCCGCTCCACCCAGCAGGGAGTATCGGGTTATTACCGCTGGTATCTCGACAATATCAAAATGACGAAGATCGCAGCCGAATGACCCTGCGGAGACTAATCAATGAAAAACAAGAACACAGATATGAAAAACAGATTTGCAGACAGGGGAAAATCCCATGCAGGGTATTTCTTGCGTTTCGTATTCTGCCTGGTGCTGACGGCGGCCGCGTCGCTGGCGCAGGCCCAGAACCGCAATCAGGTGAGCGGCAAGGTGACCGATAAGGCCGGAGAACCGCTCATCGGCGCCACCGTCGTGGTCGTCGGCACGACAACCGGAACGACGACCGACATCGACGGAAACTATGCGATCAATGCCCCGGCCGCCGGGCAGCTGAAGTTCTCGTACATCGGATATGCCGAACAGACGGTGGAGATCGGCACGCAATCAGTCATCAATATCACCCTGCAGGACGACAGCCAGGTACTCAAGGATGTCGTGGTCATCGGATACGGCACAATGGAAAAGAAGTCGGTGACCTCATCCATCACCTCGATCAAGGGCGACGACCTGACCGCCGGCATGGGCGGGTCGACAATCGCCTCGGTACTTCAAGGCAAGGTTCCCGGACTGACTATTTCGGGCAGCTCCAGCCCCAACAGCAGCAACGGATTCCAGTTGCGCGGCGTGGCATCGATCAATGCCAGCCAGAGCCCTCTCGTCGTGATCGATGGCATCCCCGGCGGCGACATGCGCGCCCTCATCCAGGAAGACATCGAGTCGATCGACGTACTGAAGGATGCCTCGGCAGGTGCCATCTACGGCACACGCGCGGCCGGCGGCGTGATCCTCATCACGACCAAACGGGCCAAACAGGGGCGCGTAAGCGTAAACTATACGGGAGAATTCTCGATCGAAAGCATCCGCAAATACCCCGACCTGCTCTCCTCGAGCGAGTATGTCGAATACGGGCTCGGCGAGGATTACGGATCGGATACCGACTGGTTCAAGGAGCTGACCAACGAGCTGCCATTCTCGCAGCGCCATACGGTGAGCCTCTCGGGAGGTACTGAGGCCGCCCAGGTCTATACCTCGTTCATGGCCCAGGACCAGAAAGGTATCGTTATCGGCGACAACCGCAAGGACTATTCGGGACGTATCAATGCACGTTTCAACCTCTTCGACGGACTGGTCGAGGTACGCGCCAACGCCCAGTTCCGCGAGGCGGAGCGTGACAACCGCAACTCGTCGGGAATCTTCAAGATGGCGTTCGGGCTCAACCCCACCATCCCGCTCTACGACCCCGAGAATCCCTCGGACTACAACGTCGTGGGGAACGGCATCTCCGGCACGAGCTTCAACCCTGTTGCCGACATCATGCTGCGCACGAAAAACGGCAAGGACCAATGGCTGCTGGCCGACGCCACGGTGAAAATCAACCTGATGAAGGGGCTCTCGCTGCAAGGGACCGTAGGCATCGACAAGCGCCAGTACCAGGAGTACACCTACGTCTCGCATGACCACAAGGAGTCGATCGACAACAGCCGCCGCGGAGGTGCCTCGCACAAGTTCAGCAAGGATAACCGCGTTTCGGTCGAGGCATACGCCAACTACCACCGCACCTTCGCCGAGGACCATACGCTCGACGTCGTGGCCGGATACAGCTTCTGGCAGGCCGGAGGCGAGAGCTTCAGCATGTCGAACTACGACTTCCCGGTCGACGGAGTCGGCCCGTGGGACATGGGCGTCGGTTCGTACCTCACGGACGGCCGCGCCTCGATGGATTCGAGCAAGGACCCGCGCGAACGGCTGCTGTCGCTCTTTGGGCGTGCCAACTACTCGTACAAGGACCGCTACATGGCAACGGTAAGCTTCCGCCGCGAAGGTTCCTCAAAATTCGGCCCGAACAACCGATGGGGTAATTTCTGGGCCGTCTCGGGAGGCTGGCGCCTCTCGAACGAGGCCTTCATGCGCGACATCCGCTGGATCGACGACCTCAAGATCCGCCTCGGATACGGCGTAACGGGTAACAACGGTTTCGGAAACGGCTACACGACCCGCATGTACACGGCCAACGACATGTGGCCCACCAACGGGATCTGGCAGCCCGGATACGGCTCGGTCCGCAACATCAACCCCGATCTGAAATGGGAGGAGAAGTCCGAGTTGAACGTCGGGTTCGATTTCGCGCTCTTCGACAACCGCCTCTGGGGAAAATTCGACCTCTATTACCGTCAGGTCAACGACATGCTCTACAACGTCAACGCCCCGATGCCCCCGATGGTGCACGACACGGTGATGAAGAACATCGGCAGCCTCGAGAACAGAGGCTGGGAGTTCGAGCTCGGCGGGGACATCGTACACAGCAAGAACTTCCGCTATACGTCGTCGGTACGCCTGTCGCACAACAAGACTCGCATCAACCGGTTGGGAGACGACGGGTTCTTCCTCGACGAGGTGACGTTCCCCTCGCCGGGCAACCCGGGAACGGCCGTGCGCCTGCAGAACGGACTTGAGCTGGGACAGTTCTTCATCTACAAATACGCTGGGCTCGACGAGAATGGCAAGTGGCTGATCTACGACAAGAACAACGAAATCGTACCGGCCATTGACGGCAGCACCTCGAACCTCATCGCCGAGAACAAGCATTTCGTCGGCAACGCGATTCCGAAGGTCATTCTGTCGTGGGACCACACCTTCAAGTACAAGAACTGGGACCTGTCGGTCTACCTGCGCAGCTGGCTCGACTACGACGTCTTCAGCCAGGTGAACATGTACTACGGACTGGCCAATGACTCGCAGCTCAACGTCCTCAAGTCGGCCTACACGCGCAACCGCAACATCAAGGACGAAAAGATCCTCTGCGACTACTGGCTCGACGACGGATCGTTCCTCAAGATCGACGCCATCAACCTCGGATATACGCTCGACCTGAGAAAATGGACGCGCTACATTCAGTCCGCGAAACTCTACCTGACGATCCGCGACCTGGCCGTCTTCACCAACTACAACGGGCTCAACCCCGAAATCGACATCAACGGGCTCTATCCCGGATTCGAGTACGTCAACGACACCGCATCGATGTATCCGCAGACTACCCGCTTTACGCTGGGTGTGCAGATAACCTTCTAATCCAAAATCGAAAATCGTTATGATCAAGAAACATATAATTGCCGTATTGGCCGGGGTCGCCGCCATCTCCGCACCCTCCTGCGACCTCGACGAGAAATTCTACTCGGAAGTCACCCCCGACACCTTCATCACCTCGCCCGAAAGCACCTACGCCGTGCTGTGCCGGCCCTTCACCCACTGGAAATGGTACATCGGGGCCGACAGGTGGTACCTTCAGGAACTGACCACCGACGAGATGGTATGTCCCAAACGTGGCAGCGACTGGTACAACGGCGGAGAATACTATCGCCTGCACTACCACACCTGGTCGCCCGACGACCGGTTCATCGTCAATACCTACGACGGCACCACCGGGGGCATCTCGCGCGCCCTGGAGGCCAAAGCCGACCTCCAGGCCATAGACTACAACGCCATCGGGCTCGACGACAAGGTCAAGGCCGACCACATCAACCAGCTGAACGCCATCACGGCCTACTTCTACATGCGCGGGCTCGACTACTTCGGAGGCATGCCCATCTACTATTCGGTCAACGACGACCTCCGGGGCCGCAGTACGGCCCGCGAGACCTTCGAGCATGTCGAGACCCTGCTCAAGGAGGCGATCCCGACCCTCACGAAGAAGACGACGCTCGGGGCATCCGAAGACGGTTACATCAAGCAGGCGGCTGCCGCAGCGATGCTGGCCCAGCTCTACTTCAATGCCGTCGCCTACATCGGCGAGGAGCGTTTCGAGGAGTGTGCCAAGCTTTGCCGCGACATCATCGGAGGCGTCTATGGCACCTACGATCTCGATGACACCTGGTACGGCCCTCACAGTTTCGACAACAACACCTCGCCGGAGGTGATCTGGACGGTGCCCTCTGAAAATGCCAAACTCGAATGGAACTGGTATTTCAAATACTTCTACCACTATTCGGCCTATGAGTACTTCGGGAGCGAGACGGCCGGATACAACGGATTCATGCTGACCCCCTCGCTCGACCCCCAGGGCCGCTACTATACCCAATGGAAACTGGGCAACACCTACCGGAAATTCCACGACAAGGACCTGCGCAAGAAGCCCTATCGCTACCTCGGCAACGGACAATACGAGGGTATGTTCCTCATCGGTGAGCAGACCAACCCCAACGACCCGTCGAAACAGTGCCTCGGGCAGAAGGAGTACAGCGGCAAGGTGATCAACCTGGTCGACCAGGTCGCCCGTTTCTCGGAGGTCGGCAGCAAGTACAATTCGGTCGCCGAGCTGACCTCGACGATGGCCGACGGCGAGGAGAACTCAGGCGTCCGCCTGGTAAAGTCCCCGCAACCTGACCTTGACGACATCCAGTTGCGATGGAATCCCGATTGCCCGGTCATCCGGCTGACGGAGATCTACTACATGCTGGCCGAGTGCGAGATGCGGGCAGGGCAGAAGGGAACGGCCGCCGCGCTGATCAACCAGGTACGTGCGCGCAACTTCGAGAACAGGGAGGACCCCGACCCCGTGACGGCCGACAACCTCGATGAATACCGCATGCTCGACGAATGGATGATCGAGTTCCTGGGCGAGGGGCGCCGCCGTACCGACCTGATCCGCTGGAACAAGTTCACGACCGACGCATGGTGGGACCACACGCCGCTCGGCGACGAAGAACAGGCCAGGAATCTGAACCTGTTCCCGATTCCCAACTCGGCCATCTCGGCCAACAACCTGATCAAACAGAATCCCGGGTATACGGGCTATAACCCGCAATAGCGCCCGCGGGCACCGGATTCAAGAGTGTTGAACATTAAAAACCGAAAAAATGATCAAATACATCAAATATTATCTGTTGGCCTTTCTGCTGGTCACCGGTTCGGTCGCCTGCAGCGAGGACGAAGGCGCCCAGATTCTCGGAGCACTTCACGAAAAGGTGGACATCGAGCCCGAACCCGGCATGAACCTCGTAGGGCGCGTTACCGACGGCAAGAATCCGATCGAAGGTGTCGTTGTCAGCGACGGCTTCACGGTGACCACCACCGATGCCCGGGGCATTTACCAGATGCGCGTCAAACGGACGACTCCGTTCGTCTTTGTCTCCGTGCCCGCGGAGTATGAGATCCCGATGGAAAACGGGCATCCGAAGATATACAAGAAGATCGCTTTGGGCGACAACGACGTCGTGCAGCGCAGTTTCAAGCTCGAACGGGCCGCCAAAAAGGAGCGTTTCACCCTTCTGGCACTGGCCGACGTGCAGATCGGCCGCGAAGACGAGGTGACGATGCTCGACGAAGAGGTGCTTCCGTTCCTGATCCCCTACGTACAGGAGGAGCTGCAGGCTCCCGTCTACGGCATCTCGCTGGGCGACCTGGTATGGGACAACATGCCCTACCACACGATCTACAAGGAGCGAATCCAAAAGATCGGCGTCCCCGTATTCCAGGCCATCGGAAACCACGACCACGACAAGGCTGTCTCCGACGATACGGAGGCCGACGCCAGCTTCGAGTCGGCATTCGGCCCCACGTATTACTCCTACAACATTGGGGATTGCCACTTCATCGTCCTCGACGATGTCCTCTACGCGGGCTCGTCCTCCTATACGGCCGACATCACCGACGAGCAGATGGCCTGGCTGGAGCAGGACCTGCAATACGTTCCCAAAGACAAGCTCATCATCCTGGGCGTGCACATCCCGACGTCGCGCCGCAACCGTCCCTCGACCCAAGTCGAGAACTGCGAGGAACTCTACGCTCTGCTCGACGGCTACCAGGTGCGCATCCTCTCGGGACACTCGCACAACAACTACACGACCACCATCTCCGAATCGATCGAGGAGAACACGCTCGGGTCCGTCATGGGGGCCTACTGGAACGGGAAAGAGCTGTGCAACGACGGCAGTCCCCGCGGTTATGCGGTCTACGAAATCGAAGGGAACCGGATCAAGAACTGGTACTACAAGGGTACGGCCTATCCGCGCGAATACCAGATGTACCTCTACGGCCCGGGTGAGTCCGTCTCGGAGCAGTACCGCGACGGACTGATCTTCAACATCTTCAACTGGCACACCACCTGGACGGTCGAGGTGCAGGAGGACAATTCCGACTGGGTGACGCTCCCCTCGGACTCGAACCTCAAGTACGAAATGGACCGCCGTGCATACGACTTCATGTTCGGCGAAACCGTCCCCGAACACCGTCCGACGGCCGAACCCGAGGATAAGAACGACCACATGTTCTACTACAAGCCCGTTTCAGACTCCTGGGAGAAGGTCACGGTGAAGGCTACCGACCCCTATGGGAACGTATACACCGAAAGCATCCAGAACGAATAGTCCACGGTCTCAACCATGTCCCTGCCCATGAAAAAAACGATTCTCGCACTCCTGATCGCCATGTGCTGCGGGCTCTCCGCCCGGGCGCAGGACTTCGAAAACCCCCTTGTCTTCGGTGAGAACCGCCTGACGCTCATCACCCCGACCCTGTTCCGGCTGGAGTTCGCCCATGACGGGAAATTCATCGACGCCCCGACCTACTTCGCCTACGACAGAAGCAACCTGCTACCCGCCACCGAGTTCAAGGTCCGCGCGTTGGGCGACAACCGCTACGAGATCACGACCTCGGCCCTGCGCATCGTCTACGAACACGACGGATTTCCTTTCGGGCTCCACAACTTCGCAGCCTACTATACCCTCAACGGCAAAGAGAAGAAATTCACCAACCGCTGCATCTTCCGCAATAACCTCGGAGGCCCGATCGAGACCCTCGACCGCGTCACCGGGGAGATTCCCATGCACGACGGGCTGCTGAGCCGCGACGGCTGGTACGTGATCGACGACGAACGTTCCGACCTGCTGATCGACGGATGGCTCGCCCCGCGCGACACGAAAAGCCACGTACAGGACCAGTACTGCTTCGTCTACGGCAACGACTACCGGGCCGCCCTCGCCGACCTGGGGGCCATCAGCGGGCACGTGCCCATGACCCGCAAATACATCCACGGCGTCTGGTACTGCCGCTACTGGGACTATACCTCCGAAGAGTTCCTCTCGATCATCGACGGATACGAAGAGAACGACTTCCCGCTCGACAACCTCGTCTTCGACATGGGGTGGCACACCTACGACGCACAAATCGGGACCGGACACGCCGGCAGCCGCAGCTGGACGGGCTACACGTGGGACCGCACGCGTATCCCCGACCCCGGAGCACTGATCGCCGAGGTGCACCGCCGCGGCGTCACCGTATCGCTCAACGACCATCCGCACGACGGAATCCGTCCCCACGAGGAGATGTACGCAGACTTTATGGCCGACATGGGCGCCGACCCCTCCAAACCGCTGCTCTTCGACGTTGGGGACCGAAAATACATGGAGACCTTTTTCAAACATGCCCACCATTCGACCGAAGATCTGGGAATCGACTTCTGGTGGCTTGACTGGCAACAGAACTACCTCTATCCCGAGGTGCGCGGTTACCGCTCCACGACACTGCAATGGATCAACGAGCTCTACTACCGCGAAACCGAGCGGAAAGGGCTGCGCGGCGCCGGATACAGCCGCTGGGCCGGCTGGGGCGACCATCGCCACCCGATCCAGTTTTCGGGCGACGCCCAGGCCAACTGGGAGCTGCTCGCCTTCGAGGTGAAGCTCACCGCCGCCAGCGGCAACGCGGGCTGCTATTACTGGGCGCACGACATCGGCGGATTCCGCGGTGACCCGAATCCCGAACTGACGGTACGGTGGACACAATTCGGAGCGCTTTCAGCCGCCCTGCGGGTCCATTCCACGAAGGATGCGCGCCTCGACCGCCGCCCGTGGCTCAGCGGAGAACGCGAAACCGTCGCCATGCGCCGCATGTACCACATGCGTTCGGAGTTGATGCCCTACATCTACAGCAGCGTCTGGCAGACCCACTCGACGATGGTGCCCCTCAACCGCCCGATGTATATCGACTACGGGCATGAGAAACCCGCCTACGAAAATCCCCAGGAGTTCCTCTTCGGGGACAACCTGCTCGCCGCGCCGATCACCTCGCCGGGAGAGGGCGAAGAGAGAATCGCCTCACAACAGGTGTGGTTTCCCGCAGGGGACGTATGGTACGACTTCTTCACCCACGAACGTGTCGACGGAGGCCAGGTGCGCCGCATCGCCAAACCGCTCTACGAATTCCCGCTCTACGTCCGCGGCGGCTGGGTGCTGCCCATGCAACCCTACACGCCCCGTCCCGCATCGACACCGCTCACCACGCTCGTCATGCGCGTCTATCCCGCATCGGGCGATGCCGACAACACCTATACGCTCTACGAGGACGACGGATTGACCCGCGATTACGAACGCGGCCTGTACGCCACCACGGAACTCAACTACCGTCGCCAGGGAGAGGTGACGACCATCACCATCCGCCCCGCGTCGGGCAGCTACGAAGGGCAGGTCCCCCAACGGGCCTACAGACTCCAGCTCCCCGCCATGGGAGAAATCCGCCGCGTCAAGGTCAACGGCCGCGCCGCAAGGATTTCGTACGATACGCAATTGGAGTGCCCGACCGTAGAAGTCCCGGCAACGGACATCCGCAAGGAAATAAGGATAGAGATCTTCGGATAACCTTTCCGGAAACGACCCGCACGAAAAGTGAATCCCGCGCCATGGAAATGATGCGGGATTCGCTTTTTTTTTATAAATTTGTCCTCAAACGACCGCTGCCGATGAGAAAACCGTCCCTTTCCGCCATCCTCGGTGTCGCGACCTGTCTCGTTCTCTTCTGTGCCTGCCGCAAAGACGGCAACGAACAGGTATTCGACGAACTGGATCGGGTCATCAGTCAGAAATCCTGCTACGCAGAGCGTTTCAACCGACAGGCCGATTCGCTGCGCCGGAGACTCGGCGCTGCACCCGACGACACGTCAAGATGGCAAATGGCCCACCACCTGTTCAACGCCTACATCACCTACGACATCGACTCCGCCGCCCGTTACTCCGAACTGATGTACCGTTATGCCGCCGCAACCGGCGACCGAGAGATGCAGTTCCTCTCGACAACCTGCGATGCCGGGGTGCAGATCGCCCGCAACAATGTCGGAAGAGCCTACAAACTGATCCTCTCGCTCGACACGGTCGGCATCAACAAACGCATGCGGGCGAATTACTATACACAGCAGATGGCGATTTTCGGACGGCTCGCCGCCTCGGAAGGCCCCGAAGAGCAGCAGGCAAAATATGCCGATTCTCTCGTCCGACTGCGCCACACGCGCATCGGCTTCGACGGGCACTCGTACGTCACCCGCCAACGACTCCGGGCCCTCGAACTCATGGACATGCACCGCTATGACGAGGCGCTGGAGATTCTGCTGCCGCTCTACGACCCCGAAAAGTACAACAACCGCACGCTCGCCCGCATCGCCTACAACATCGCCAACGCCTATGAGGCGCTCGGCGATCGGGAGCAGAACAAGTTATGGCTCGCCACGACGGCGATTTCGGACCTCCAAACCCCGGTCCGCGAGTACCTCTCGCTGTACAACCTGGCGCTGCTGATGTTCGAGGAGAAGGATATGGAGCGCGCGGCGCGTTATATCCAGTGCACGATGTCCGACATGCTGGAGTGCAACTACAACACCCGCATCCTCCATTCCAGCCAGGCCGAGATGATCATCAACCAGGCCGTCGTCTACAGCATCAACTCTCGCAGCCGCATCCTGACCGTCATGATATACATCTTCATGGCACTGTGCGCCATCATCCTGCTGTTGCTCATGTATACCCTGCAGCAGCGCCGGAAGCTGCAGCAGACCAACAGGCAGCTCAACGAGTGGAACGAGCAGATCCGCCAGCTGAATGACAGCCTGCGCGACGCCAACAGGATCAAGGACAACTACGTGTTCCGCTACATGCACCTGGCCACACAGTACATCGGCCGGGTCGATCAATATCGGGACGAATTGCGGAAAACGGCAAAAAAAGAGGGGCCCGAGGCCCTGATGCGCAAGTTGCGGTCGCCGTCGGATGTCGACCGCGACTACCGGGACTTCTACCGGATTTTCGACGAGACGTTCCTCGGCATCTTCCCCGATTTCATCGAGCAGGTCAACGCCCTGCTCGAAGAGTCGGCCCGTTTCCCCGTACGTGCCGACAAGACGCTGCCCACCGAACTGCGGATCCTGGCCGTCATGCGGCTCGGAATTACCGACAGCGGACATATCGCCAGCTTCCTCAACTGCGCTTCGACGACCGTCTACACCTACCGCACCAGGTTGCGCAACTCGGCGCTCGGGGCGCGCAACGAATTCGAAAAGCAGGTGCGGCTCATCGGCTTCTGACCGGCAATCCGGAGGGGAGGGCGAAAGTACACGCCGTGCTCCGATACGCCGTCGCAGCCGCTACATCAGACCCATGCGCTTGCGCGCGAATGGGATGACCCATGCCGGCGACTGCTCCTTCGAGAGCATCTCGCGCATGTACTCCATATAGGGTTCCACGTGGCGGAAATAGTGGTACAGGCCTTCGCAAAGAGTATTTTTGCGGCAGCCGTCCGATCCGGTCTCGAAGCGGTGCTTCGGGCACTCGCCCCGGCAGGCGAAGTAGTAACGGCAGCGCAGGCACTCGGCCGGCAGGGCATTGCGCTTCGCCAGGCCGAAGTCGCGGCGCTTCTTCGAACGATAGATTTCCACCAAAGGGGTCTCGCGGATATTTCCCAACTTGTATTCGGGATAGACGAAGTGGTCACACGAATAGACATCGCCGTTGTGCTCGACGACCAGGGCGTCTCCGCATGTCTCACCCATCGAGCAGACGCCCGGCTGAACCCCGCACCACTGGGAGAGCGAAGCATGGAACATCTGCACGAAGACCTGCCCACGTCGCTCACGACCCATTCGTCGAAGATGTCGCACAGGAACTGCCCGTAGCCCCCGGCCGTAACCGACCATTCGGCCAACCGCGCCCCCTCGCGCTCCGGGGCGACGATCAGCGGACGGTGGAAACCCTCGACATCGACCACATGCTCCACGGCCGGAAGGAACTGCATGTAGCGGCTCCGCACCGTGTCGCGGAAAAAACGGTAGATCTCCGCGCCACGCCCCTCGCACAGCCGATTCACGACGCTCAGCGTGTTGTACTCCACGCCGCGTTCGCGGAACATCCCGATCGTACGCATCACACGTTCGAAGGTCGGCTGCCCGCCCTTGGTCACCCGGAAGGCGTCGTGGATGTCCTGCGGGCCGTCGAGCGAGATGCCCACCAGAAAGTTGTTCTCCGCAAAGAGGTCGCACCACTCCCCGTCAACCAGCGTACCGTTGGTCTGGAGTGTATTCTCGATACGCTTGCCGTCGGCATACTTTTTCTGGAGGGCCATGGCTTTCCGGTAAAACCCGAGACCCAGCAGCAGGGGGTCCCCGCCATGCCAGCAGAAGGCCACCGTCGGGACGTCGTTGGCTTCGATATACTGCCGCACGTAGCTCTCCAGCAACTCGTCACTCATCACCGCCTGGCGCCCTCCGTACTGCACGGCCTTGTCGAGGTAGTAGCAGTAGTGGCAGTCGAGGTTGCACGCCGAACCGGCGGGCTTGAGCATCGTCGAGAAGGCCACGGGGCCTGTCTGTTTCTCGGCGTCGCGGAAGGTGAAGATATCCTTGGGTTTCGTCATGGCGGTGGCTCCGGCCCGGGAAAAGCGCCCCGAAGGGTCCGGATCGGCGAAACAAATATAGGAAAAAAACATCCTTCTGCGGTTTGGGCTTCGCTCTTTGGCGGTTTTTTCGTACTTTCGTGCGAAACCAAAATCCAACCCATGAAAAAACTCATTCTAACCCTCTGCCTCTGCTGCGCCGGTGCCGGAATCGCCGCGGCAAAAAGCTATGAAGTGAAATCCCCCGACGGGAAAATCGCCGTGCAGGTGGATGCCGGCAAGGAGGCCGTCTCCTACAGCGTGCTGCTCGACGGCAAACAGCTGATCGCCCCCTCGTACCTGGCGCTCGAACTCGCCGACGGCCGCACGCTGGGCACGAAGCCCGTCGTACGGAAAGCCGCGGTGAAAAGCCACGACGAGACGATCGATGCCCCGTTCTACAAACGCACGACGATCGAAGACCGCTACAACGAACTGACCCTCTCCTTCAAGGGCGACTACCAGCTCCGCTTCCGCGCCTATGACGACGGCGTGGCCTACCGCTTCGTCACCGACATGGACGGCGAACTCGTCGTGGCCGACGAGCTCGTAGACATCCGCTTCCCGGAGGACTTCAAGGCGTGGGTGCCCTACGTAAAGGCCCGCATCAAGGAGGGAGGCCTCGAGCGCTACTACTTCAACAGCTTCGAGAATACCTATACCGTACAGCCGCTCTCCGAGGTCGCCGACAACCACCTGGCCTTCGTGCCGCTGCTCGTCGACGCCGGATGCGCGAAGATCGCCATCACGGAGGCCGACCTCGAGCAGTACCCCGGCATGTACCTCTACAACCCCACGCACGGAACGGCCCTGCGCGGCAACTTCGCCCCCTACCCCTCCAAGGAGGTGCAGGGAGGACACAACGAACTGCAGCTGATGGTTACCGAGCGTGAGGATTTCATAGCCCGCACGCAGGGTACGCGCGCCTTCCCGTGGCGCATCTTCGTCATCGCCGGGAACGACATCGAGCTGGCCGACAACGACATGGTCTACCGCCTGGCATCGCCCTCGCGCGTCGAGGACACCTCGTGGATCCGTCCGGGCAAGGTGGCCTGGGACTGGTGGAACGACTGGAACATCTACGGTGTGGACTTCCGCGCCGGCATCAACAACGACACCTATAAGTATTACATCGACTTCGCCTCCAAGAACGGCATCGAGTACGTGATCCTCGACGAGGGCTGGGCCGTGAACAAGAAGGC